>Ga0209097_10000027_pt1 | contig 191157 bp, 146 predicted proteins | sample AD_UKC052_MetaG_FD_184419 | JGI IMG/M metagenome (GOLD analysis project Ga0209097, IMG submission 184419) | Active sludge microbial communities of municipal wastewater-treating anaerobic digesters from USA - AD_UKC052_MetaG (SPAdes) (version 2) | ecosystem: Engineered > Bioreactor > Anaerobic...
TGGGACTACGGTTTTCGAGTGGTGTTGTCTCCCGTTTCGAGCTCTGTCCTCTGATTTCTCTGTTCTCTGATGCTCTGGAGAAAAAATTTTAACAAAAAAACACATCTACACAAAAAAATACTTGACATCCCTTCCGAAATAGTTTATTATATAAGTATAAACATAATTCATTGACATCTCGTTTTCAGGAAAAGGGCGATGCATAGCCTTTTTCTTTTTGACGTGCGTGTCTGAAACCGGAATTAAACTCAAAAATACTTATGAATAATTTTAACTCACGCCTGGCAAATTATCTTGACGATGAAGCCTTGCTTGACAGAATTGCCAGGGAAATGGAAAAGCCCCAGTCGATTCGGGCCATCGCCCGAAAACTGGGCATATCAATTTATGCCGTAATACGGTTACATAATTATCACAAATCAAAAAACGAGGTATCAAATGAATGGAAAAACAAAAATTAACCAATGCCGGAAAGGAGGCTTATTGGAATTTATTCGTTAATCGAAGCGATGTTTATTTAAAGCAAGACTCAATGGGGGAGCCCCGCAAAGTCAGTTCGCCTCTAACGACCGATGTATTATTCGATGCGAATGAAAACATCGGAACCTACCAACTGAATACAGAAAACCAGGTCATCTACGCGGTCCTGGACATCGATCTTGTAAAGGATATCCACGGCCGCAATGATTTTACATTGAATGATTGGCTGCCGGTTCTTCAGAAACAGGTAATAACAGCCAGGGAAATACTTATCAAGGCCAATGCATCAGCCTATGTTGAGTTCAGCGGTTATAAGGGTTATCATCTATGGGTCTTTTTTAACAGACCGATGCCCGCCGGTGCTGTAAGACGCTGGATGCACAGTTTATTTGATAATATGCCAAAGGCCAATGATGCCATTGAATGGGAAATCTTTCCCAAGCAGGATAAAGTCGAGCCCGGCAAGTATGGCAACTATGTGAAATCCCCGATGCAGATTCACAAGAAATCGGGAAAATTCAGCTACTTTGTTGACGATGATTTTAAAGAAATTGACCTGGATCTGACCTCAATCAATAAAATTGATCTTCCGGAAACAAACGATGTTACGGCAAAGCATTGCACCGGCAAATTGAGCGCTGATAAAATCGATGTCATCATTAATAAATGCCGATGGATGAGGGAGACTATTGAAAAAGCCAGTAAAGATAAACTATCAGGAAGCATCGGACACGATGATCGTCTGGCATTGGCGAGCATATTACATCCTTTTGGAGAAAACGGGTATAACAGGCTGATAGAGATAATATCCCATTGCTCAGACTATGATCCCGATGTAACCAGGAAACAGTGGGAGAGCATCGATAAACCACCTCATACCTGTAATAGGATCTGCAAGGGTAATATTTGTAATGAGATGAGATCCGCCGGCGGAACATCCCCGATTAAATTTGCCTATGATGATGTTCGCAAGCCGGTTGCCTTTCATGAGGAGGATCAATGCTATTACAAAAACAAAAAACAAATATCAACCTTCATCGTTAAGCCGCTGGAGCTATTGGTATTACCGGAATCGGATTGCCTGATTGCCGATGTCTACTCCAATGCAGGGTATCATTACAAAGATGTAAAACTGGAAAACACCGACTGGCATAACCGGCAAAAATTCTTAAAGGCCATCGGGCATCAGGACTGCACATTCACCGGATCCGAAAATGATTTACAGGAGCTATGCAGCTACGTCAATGCAATGACTCCAGTCAGAAAAACAGGGACCGATGTAATAGGACTAATCAATGATACCTGGGTTACAAAGGATATTAATATCACGAAGAACGGCATCGTTGAGCCGATGAAAATCGTGCCCTATGAAAAAGGCGCCGATGCGTATTATCACAAGATAAAATATAATATTATACCACCGGCTGAGTATGATGCCTTCCGCAAGGATTTTTATCGTTACATCGTTAATATCAATGAGCCCAATGTCATTTACCCAACCATCGCCTGGTTCTTTGCATCGGTGCTCAAGACGAAATTACAGAAAAAGCTCGATGGATTTCCGTTATTATTCATCCATGGCGGCCAGGGCAGCGGCAAGAGCACAACGGGCTCAATCTTCATGAGAATCGCTGGATATTCTGATGCCTCGCCAAACTCTTGCACGATGCGGCCTTTTCCATTGCTAAAGTTATTATCGTCTAATAACGGGATTCCCGTGATATTAGATGAATTCAAGATGGGTGACATGAGAAACGACAATGTTGATAATCTGTTTCGCTACATGCGCAGCTCTTATAAAGGTGAAGTTGAACAAAAGGGAAGGGCGGATCAGACCGTTGATGAGTATCGCTTGTCAGCGCCGATGGCATTGATGGGGGAGTGGAGTATCACGATGCCCGCATTGCGGGAGAGGTTTATATTAGTTCGGTTTAGTGACATAATAAAGAAATCCCAATCGATGCAGTCCGCCTATGATGAGTTAAAAAGCCTGCCATTGGAAGGATTCATGCCGCCTTTCATTGAATTTTGCCTGAAACAGGACATCGATTCATTAATAAAAAGAGCCAATGACATCATATCATTACACAAGGTTGCACCGCGAATCCATAATAACATCGCAACGATGGTCATTGGGTTGTTATTATTCGAGGGATTTGGAGATGCCGGAAAGATTGACTATGATTCACTCATTACAGCCCAGATTAATAATATCACGGGCAATGATACCGGCTATGTTAAATCAGCCGTTGATCAGTTAATAGAGGAACTGGAAGTCATGGCGATGAACGAAGAGCTCATTGAAGGGAAAGATTATCGGATCATCGATAATAATAAACGAATCGCCATCGCCTTCAATTATTTATATCCGAGGTTCAGATTATACGCGGACCGGACAAAGTATGAGGGCGAAATATTAGACAAGCAGTCTTATAAGGCGATGTTCAGGGAATGTGACTATGTTATTACCGAGAGCAGAGTGACAAAGTTTAACGATGTGGGTAAGCGTTGTGTCATCGTTGACGTCAAAAAGGCGAAGAAAAAGGGAATAACATTTGACGGATTTATAAAATAGGTTACAATGGTTACAGCAAGTTACAGCAAAAGTTACAGTGATAAGTATAATATAATTAATAAATAATAATAACAGGTTACAAAGTTACAGTAAATATTATATACTATGGGTAATTTCATAATTTAATTTATCATTTTACCCCATGGTATTACAATTTAGTGTAACTACTGTAACTTTGTAACCAAACCCTGGTATCGCGCCGATTACCAAATAATTGAGAGTATTATCCACATATACATAAATAACGGAGAATAATATGATAAAACATCCAAAGAAAAACACACTATGCCGGATCCTATTACAGAAATACGGAGAACCATACCTACGAAAACTATGGCAGGACAATGGCGGCTCATACATGGCGGCCAAAATATTATCAGATGAAATGGGAATCTGGGTCACGGAAGGACGATTCGATTACCTGGCAAAGATCCATGGTTGGAGGCGGTGCATAAGACCAGACCATCCCATCGCATTGGGCGTCAAATTCGGCACGACCAGGAAAGAAGACTACCCTAGGATGATATTCCCGGGGGACGCTGATTATGAGTAAAAAAGGCAATTAAAAGTCAGAATTGAACAATTTATAAAATAGGTTACGGTGGTTACAAAGTCAAGAAATGCGATCAGGTATCGCGCAATTTTCAGATATTTGATGTGTTGGACTCGTTACCAAGCTCCAGCTTGGCAATGTGCCGAGGTGACGCAGCACATTCCGGACAAGGGTCAACACCTGATCCACTACTTTGGCTGGTATTCGAATAAAGAGCACGGCATGCGCAAGAAAAGGGAGCCGTCGTCTCAGGAAAAAGCTGGTGGAGAAAATGTAGAGGCTGATGCATTCATCAAGAAACGGCGGATGAGCTGGGCGGCATTGATCAAGAAGGTGTACGAGGTCGACCCACTGCACTGTCTGGGTTGTGGTGGAGAGATGAATGTCATCAGCTTTATCGATAAATGCCAGGCAGATGTTGTTGAGAAAATATTGCGTCACTGCGGATTGTGGAAAGATGCGGCGTCGCGGCCGCCGCCGGCAGTAAGTAGAGTGGCAGACGGTGAGCCGAGCTATGATTATGGCTATTTTGATCGCGTCTGCCTATAGAGTCCTTTCTTGATTTCTGCGCGAGTTAATCCCGCGGCAATATGGCCAGGTTACATACTTTCTGGAAATTTTGCTTGCATTACAGGTCTCTATTGACTAATTTTCCGGCAGGCAAGAAGCGGTGAGGGGTCCGGATTTGACTTGGCACTCTGAAAATGGGGAAATGGCTGGGTATCCGACGCTTTACACAGTATCTTTACACAGGATGATTTCCTCAATTTTTTGCCCCCCGGTAAAATAAAAATTCCGATCAATTCTCAACTCAAAAGGAATACCTGATGCCTGGAAAGAACAGCTGTTATTGCATTTGCTTATTTTCGTTAATTTTGTTTCTTATTTCCGGTGACCTGATGTTTGCGGAGCCCAATGATATGAATGTGTCGGTTGAAAAACGTATTGAAGAACTCTTACAGAGAATGACGCTCCAGGAAAAAATCACGCTTTTGGGCGGCGACGAGACCGGCTTTAACAGCCAGGGTGTCCCGCGCCATGGCATCCCCCCAATCCGCATGACGGATGGCCCTGTGGGCGTCAGAAACGAAGAAGCGACTGCCTTTCCGGTCTCGGTCAACATGGCCGCAAGCTGGAATAAGGAGTTGATTTACCGCTATGGTATTGCGCTCGCCGAAGAAACCAAGGCCAAAGGCAAGAACTGCATTTTGGGCCCCTGTGTGGGAATCCATCGCTTCCCGCTTAACGGGCGTAATTTTGAAAGTTTCGGCGAAGACCCGTACCTGTCGGCCCGGATGGCCGTCCACTTTATCAGGGGAGTACAAAGTCAGAATGTCATCGCCACCGTCAAGCATTATGCCTGTAATGACCAGGAATGGATGCGTAATGATTACGATGTGATTGTCGATGACCGCACGCTGAGGGAGATTCATCTTCCGGCCTTTGAATATGCCGTCAAGGAAGCCGGTGTTCTTGCTGTGATGTCGTCCTACAATCTCATAAATGGGCACCATGCCAGCGAAAATATACAACTGTTGACCGAAATCCTGAAAAACGACTGGGGCTTTAAAGGCATTGTCATGTCCGACTGGGTTTCGGTCTACAGCGATGTTGCGGCAGCCACCAACGGCCTGGATGTCGAGATGCCACAGCCCAAGTGGTTTGGCGATAAACTGTTGGCCGCGGTCCAGGATGGCCAGGTCAGCCAGGAAACGATCAACGATAAAGTCCGCCGCCATCTACGCGTGCGTTTCGCAGCCGGGATATTTGAAAATCCCACGCCCCAAGCCGACGAGTCGATTATTCGAAGCGAAGTCCACAGGAATTTGGCTCTCGAAATGGCTGCGGAAAGTATGATTCTGTTAAAAAATGACAGGTTCCTCCCGCTGCAGGAAAACAAAATTAAAACCATCGCCTTGATCGGTCCCAGCGCAAAAGTCGCCCGCACCGGCGGCGGTGGCAGTTCAAAGGTTAAACCCTGGCACACCGTCAGCCCTTATGAAGGCCTGACCCGGCTGCTTGGCGACAGTATAAAAGTGGAATTCAGCGAAGGCGTCCACATCGGCACTTTCCAGTCCGTCCGTATTCCATTGGAAACTATCAAAACGCCTGATGCTAAATCCAACGGATTCTGGGGTGAGTATTTCAACAATCAGAAATTACAAGGTCAGCCTGTTTTTACCCGCGTCGATGACAATATTGATTTTGACTACAAAACCGGCGGTCCCGACCCGAGACTAGGCATCGATCATTTTTCCATTCGCTGGACAGCAAAGTTCACCGCACCCGAAACCCGAAAATACGATTTCAGCCTCTCAAGTGACGACGGTTCAGTTCTGTATATCAACGACCAACTGATGATCGATAACTGGCAGGACCATGGCGAACGCGCCATGACCTGCCAGATCAGCATGGAAGCCGGTAAAACCTACGATATGAAAATTGAATTCTATGAAAATTCGGGCGATGCCGTCATACGCCTGGGCTGGAAGGACCCGGCCGACGATGCACCCGAAGCCTCGATCGAACAAGCTGTCGAAGCCGCTCGAAAAGCCGGTGCGGTCATAGTCTGCGTGGGCAATATCGATGAAAACGAAAGCGAAGGCAGCGATGTGAGTGATTTCAAAATGTTCGGCGGCCAGGACGAACTGGTCCAGGCAATCGCTAAAGCCAATCCCAATACGGTCGTTGTGGTCTATGGAGGTGTGCCGATCCTGATGAAACACTGGCTGGGCAGCGTCAAGGCCGTCATTGCAGCCATGTATCCCGGCCAGGAAGGCGGAACCGCTTTGGCCGACATTCTTTTTGGCAGAGTAAATCCTTCCGGCAAGCTGCCGTTTTCTTATATTCAGGACCGTTCAGAATCTCCTGTGTTTAAAGAGTATAAAGATCCCGGCCTGAAAGTGCATTACAGCGAAGGCGTCTTCGTCGGCTATCGCTACTATGACAAGAACAATATCGACCCGCTGTTTCCCTTTGGTTACGGTTTATCTTATACAACCTTTGAATACAGCAATCTCAAAATCGTGCCGACCGCCGGTTTAGACTATCAGGTCAGTCTCGATGTAAAAAACACAGGACTCACGGCGGGACAGGAAGTCGTCCAGCTCTATGTCAGCCCGAAAACCTGTTCCTTCCAGCGGCCTCTAAAAGAACTGAAGGGATTTGTCAAAGTCGATTTGGCATCGGGACAGACCAAAACTGTCACAATTCGGCTTGACCGGCGGGTGTTTCAATTTTATCATCCCGATAAGAAACAATGGATTACAGAATCGGGTGATTTTGAAATCTTGCTGGGCTCTTCATCAAGGGATATAAAACTCAACGGCTTGATTAAAATGTGAATAAACGTTTGGTTGTTTAATTTGGTCTGATCCCGGGTCCCGGTAACGGTTGAAATCACAGGTAAATATTCTGCTTGAAAAGAACAATAGTTTTTATTAAAATTAACTAGTTGCATAAATTCATGAGTCGCAAATGTAATCGTTTTCCTTTTAGTTTCAGTCAGGCAAAAGGAAAATTTGGGAGGTTTTTCTTGCGACAAGCTGTGATTTATGCAGGTGAAGATGGCTATTGGGTAGCAGAATGACTCTCTCTAAAAGGCTGTATTTCTCAAGGCAAAACAAAAGAAGAAGCGATACGCAATATTCGAGATGCGATTGAACTTTATATCAGTGCGTTGGAGGACGATAGCCTACCCATACCAAAAGAAACTTTTGATTTATTGACAGTAGTGGTATGAGAGATCTGCCTGCAATATCAGGCGTCGCAGCTGTAAAAGCGCTCGAACGAGCCGGTTTTTACAAAAAGCGCCAATCTCGCGCCCATAGCTCAGCTGGATAGAGCAACGGACTTCTAATCCGTAGGTCGAGCGTTCGAATCGCTCTGGGCGCGCAACAGCAAAACATAAGATAAATGGTTGTTCGATTGACCAGGTCAAGAACAAATTAAACAGCAGGGGATGAGCGGTCGGTTCCCTGGTGAGCCGATTTTCAAACCGCTTCTGTTTTTGCGTCTCCTCGTCATGAACAGCCGTTTTGCAGCTGACTGCCTGCCGATGGGTTCTGCATTTCTACCATTTTTAACGCGCTCCCGAACAGGGCGCACACCGACGAGAGATTTCAGACTTTATCACTCATACCCATTCAAGCAGTGTCCCGTCTGACGACAGAACACTAATGATATCCTGACAAAACTCAACGACAACCTCGAATTTTTGCTCATCGGGCTTTTGTTTCTCCTTGTCCAGGTGACCAATTTCTAAAAGGTGAAATATGTCTATTGAAATCTTGGATCTCCTCAAGCTCTTGTTCGCGTGTCTGGCAGGCGGGTTGATCGGCGTCGAACGCGAATTTCGCGACAAGTCGGCCGGATTTCGCACGTTGATCCTCATCTGCCTTGGCGCTACTCTTTTTACCATGATGTCACCGCGCTTTGCCGCCGTCGGTGACCCGGGGCGCATTGCCGCGGGCATCGTCAGCGGCATCGGTTTTCTCGGCGCCGGCGTCATCCTCCGCGACCGGGGCAGAATCATGGGCCTGACCACCGCTGCCACAATTTGGATGACTGCCGCCATCGGAATGGCGATTGGCGGCGGTCAATTCCTGCTCGCCGTCCTGGCGCTCGCGTTGGTTATGGCGGTGCTGTGGATCTTTCCATTTCTCGAACGGCGCATCGATTTGGTGCGCGAAACCCGCACTTATGAAATCCTGCTGCCGCCCAAAAAAGAAAAATTGCAGGAACTGATGATCGTGCTGCAACAATCCGGATTGCGCATAACCCATCGCAAAATCGTCAAGAGCAAGGGCCACTTGCTCGTCAATCTGGAGGCCTACGGTACACCTGCGGCTTTCGAGCAATTCTACGCTCTGCTTATCCAGGATCCGGATGTGCACGAGTTCAAATGCTGAAATTCCTGGATTCGGTGCGCAACACCGAATCCTACAGAAAATCAATCTGACAGCACCATACAAAGGGTGAAAAGCGCTTTTCTCGCAACCGCATAAAGAATAAGCGATTGATTATTTTTTGATTCGGTTAACACCAAATCTGGGAAATTAATTGGCTGAGGTTCGCGGTTCGTAAAATTATGCAGATGGGGTTTGCGTCAGCAGATCCCGCCATTTTACCGATCGGGCTGTTGGAATGGCCCTGGGCTAAAGCCTGGAGCCAAAGCTTGCTGATCGGCACTTTAATTCGATGAACAGTCCCTGAACGGCAATTCGGGCTGCGAAAAGCCTCCGCGGGTCGGCAGCAACCGAGGTATGCTGGACCAGAATGGTGCGATGGTGGGGAAGGTCTTGAAGATTGTGCAAAAAGCGCAAACCTGGACCCTGCAATCGGACCTAGATACTGAACATAAAGTCTTCAACCGTATTTTTTAACTGCAAAAACTGAGCGGTCCTTCTGGTTTCGCGGTTGCGCGGAAAGGGCAGATCGACGTCATACTCTTTGACGACGCTGGCCGGTTTGCCGCCCATGATGTAGATCTTGGTCCCCAAAAATACCGCTTGCTCGATGTTGTGGGTGACCAGGATCACCGTCGACTGCAGCTGCTGCCACAGGTTGGCAACCAGCAAATCAATTTGCAGCGCGGTATCGTTGTCCAGCCCGCGGTTCGGTTCATCCATCAGGATGATGCCGGGATTGGCGATCAGGCTGCGGGCGATCACCACCCGCTGCAATTGCCCGCCTGAGAGTTTGCCGAATTTGGCGTATTTGTGCTCGTGGCCCTCCAGGCCAACGGCTTTGATCATGTTCATCGCCCGTTCTGCTGCTTCCCGTTCCGGCACATGGCGGTACAGCATCGGCAGCATGATATTCTTCAGCACCGTATAGTGCTCCAGGGCAGAGGGCTCCTGAAACACCATGGAGATGGGCACCGAATTCGAGCGATCCCTGCCGTGGATCAAAACTCGGCCGGAATAGGGGTTCATCAGTCCGGCGATGTATTTCAGCACAGTGGTCTTGCCGCAGCCCGATTTGCCCAGCACGACCACAAATTCGCCTTTATCCGGGATATCCTCGATCAACAGGTTCATGTTCCTGATGATGAAAGTCTTGCCTCCATCATAGCTGGTGCAGATGTCCTGCAGTTCGATGATATCCGGCAGATTGGTATTTTGCATCGTCTCACCCAGATGGTTGTCGGTCAACTGTATTTGAAGCGAAAGATCACTCGGTCGAGCAGGCGCAACAGCTGGTCGAACAAAAAGCCCACCGCAACCATAATCAGGATCAGCGCATAGAGTTTTTCGGTTTCGTTCATGCGAAAGTAAAGATTGTAGATCAATGCGCCGATGCCGCCTTCCTGTTTGTTGATCAGCTCTACATAGATGGCATAGGTCCAGCTGATGGCGACGATGTTGATAAAATCGGTCGATACCCGCGAAAGAACCTGTGGGATAAATACGGTTTTGATGATCTGCCATTTGCTGGCGCCCAGTGTTTTGGTGGCGTCGACATAGATTTGCGGTATTTCCTGAACCCGAAAGACCACCGCGGTGATCAAATAGACCAGAATCGCAAACGTCAGGAACTGTACCTTCATAAACATATAGATGCCGAACGCTGCCATGAACAGGACGATCGTCGCGGTCAGTGGAATGTAGCGGGTGGCTTGAATGTAACCGCCGAACAGAGCGCCGAACAACGGGTAGAGTCCGATCAAAAAGCCGATCGGCAGGGCGATCGCCACGCCTTCGATCCAGCTCACCATGTTCATAAAAATAGTCAGCGACAAATGGCGAAACAACTGATCGCGCTGCACCAGTTCCGGCAAAGAGCCGAGAATGGCAAAAGGTGACGGTATGATTTTGGGATTGACGATTTTCAGAGCAACCACCAGCCACCACACCAGGATGATCGCCACCAGACCGATCAAACCGATCTTGATGCGGGTGGATTTTGGCAGGCTCCCGCGCAACTCGAATAAAGACGACACGGTTTTCTCCTGGTCAATGATATCTAGAGCAACGAGCACTCGGCCCGGCGGTTAAGCGCGCGATTCTCCTCGCTGTCGTTCGGAGCGATCGGCTCATCCGGCCCTTTGCCGTCATAGACGAATTGGTTGCGGCTCAAGCCATAGGTTTCGACGAAGAAATCGACGATGGCGCGCGCTCTTGACCGCGAAAGGCGGATGTTGTAATCGCGGTCACCGATGTTGTCGGTGTGGCCAACGATGCGAAAACGCGAATTGGCGTTCATCGCCACGATCTGGCCGTATTCATTTTTCAGTTTCAGCTTTTCTGCAGGTCTTAACTGTGCCGAATCGAAATCATAGTTGATGTGCACGAGTTTGGTCGCCACCGCCGGTTGATTCAACATGCTGCTCGTCGGCGGGGTAAAGGTCGCCGGTGCCTGGGCCAGATGCTCCGGGCCGGTCAACGAGATCGAGTTGATCGTGGCAACGCTCGAAACCATGCGCCAGCGCGGCAGATTCGGTGAAGCAAAACCGAGCTCCTGATAGGCTTTGCACGCTTCATCATAGACCATTTCCGCGGTCACACCTTTATAATTGGGATTGAGGCCAAAAAAAGCCAGGTTGTCGCCGTGGGTGGCAAAGCGGACCTTGTCAAAGGTTTCCAGCCAATACTCCTCGGTCGTGCCGCTGTAAGCCGCGGTCATTGTTTTTGCCGCCTCGGCCTTGGCCGCGGGGCTGGCATTCAGCTCGGCCGCGCCTTTCATCCACCCTTCGAGAAAGGCCTTGAGGTCATCAGGGCGCTTGTCGATGAGATCCTGGCTGGTGAACATGATGCCGAACAGCATTTCAGATGCCTCTTGGGTGCTTTTCAGGATATAAGAGCCGGGAACGTTTTTGCGCACCGAGATGTCATCCGGTGACCAGCCAACCACGGCATCCAGTTGTCCGGTTTCAAACGCTTTGAACCCCTGCGGCACTTCCTGGAACTCGATTCCCTGGACATCGCGCATGGTCATGCCGGCAGCCTTGAGGATGTTCAACAACAACCACTGCGAAGGCGATCCGGGCACATAGCCGATCTTTCTGCCTCTGAGGTCGCCGACCGATTTGACATCCGCCGAGGCGAGAATGACGTCTGCACCCTGGGATTTGTCGGTCAAGTAAAAAATACGCGGATTGAAGGACAACAGCTCCTGCAGCCCGATCGGATAAGAATCGACGGTCAGGACGATAACATCCAACTTGCCGGCTTTCCAAGCTTGAATGGCGTCCGGAATGACATCCATAACCGTAAATTTGACCTTTAAATCGTAATCTTGCAGATAGCGCGACTCGGGATTGGGAGACAATCCCTTGTTAAAGTAGGGTCCGGGGGCCATGCCGGAATAGGTCACCAGATGGACGCGCAGCTCATCGCCGACTCCGCCGACGGGAAGGTATTTCCAGCCGAAAAATCCCACCAGCGCGATGATGATGAGGCCGATCAGGATCTTTGCAAAGGGAGTCAAGCCCCCTTTTGATTTGCCTTCGTATGGATCTGCCATTGTTCTCTCCTAGTATAAAATCACCAGCCGTATTTTTTCTTTTGCTCCGCGCTGCTTCCAACCTGCACCGGCACGAGTTGCTTCTGTTCACCGCTGATTACGATGGCAACGGCTTGATTGGTATCTCCGCTCGACAAGGCCTGCCCGGCTTTGCCGATGTTTTCCGCCTGTTCCATCAACTGCTGAGTCGCCTCATCCCATTGATCCAGCGTTTTCATCATCGCATCTTCACTGACCATGTCGTGGATCTCTGATTCAGCCATGAACTGCGGGGCGACTTCCATAAACCGATCCACCTGGCCGGTGAACAGCGCGATTTGATTCTGCACATATTTGACCGACTGTTCGTAAATATCGACACGGGCGTCGCCGCCGAGGGCGCTGGATGTGGCCTGGGTCGCCTTGGCCATGGCCTGCGCTTCGCGATAATCGGCTGACAGGGTGTCGGCGAAAAATTTGGTTTTGTCGCGATAAAACTCAAAGGCCTGCTGCATCTTTTTCATGATGTCACAATATTTCTCGGCCCGCTCAAACCGTTTTTCGGATTTGTTCAGATTGCTCTGCAGCATGCCGGCTTCGCTGCTGATCTTTTGAAATTGAAACCGTTTGTCTTCATCTATCCATTTGTCACTCTTGTAAAACCGATCTTTCAACGCATCGGCTTGTTTGATCCGCTCCTTGATCTGGGATTGGTAGTTTTCGATATTGTTTTTGATCTCGTTGCGAATGCCGAAAACATTGTCAGCTGCACCGCTGATCGTATTGAGTTTTTCGCTCAGATATTCGTCCACATAGGCATAGATGATGTCGAGCGGATTCGATTTGATCATCAGCGAAGTGAACCAGCGATAGAATTTCGCCCGCAAATACCAAAGGATGGCGCGGAACTTTTTGCTCGTAAAGACAAACCAGAGGATCGCCGCCAGGCCGACCAGAATACCCAGGACGATCATCTTGCTCGTGGCGGTGATGGCCAGGTTTAACAGGGCGATCAAATGGGGAAGCGCGAAATATGCGGCTGCCGCCAGCAATCCGAGAACGATCAACGCACCAAAATTCCCCCAGTGCTTTTGTTGCTTTGAAATAAATGTGCTCACTTTATCGGCACCTGGCAGGGTTGGCAGTTCAGTCATTTTTTATCCTCCAAATAATTCGTGCTGGTGTCCGCTGACCGGGCTCCAGGGTTACTTGATATTTGCCAAATGTTCTGATAGTTTGGCTTTCAGCTCGACAAGCCTGCGGCGATGCGCTTCCAGAGCAGCATGGAATTGGGTTTCGCGCTCGTTTTTTTTCTGCTGCAACTGATTGATCTCGCCCTCAGCAACCACTCTCTGCGAGATCAGCTGGGCGCGCTCGTCTTCGAGTTTTTTCTTTTCTGCACTTTTCGCCGACAGAAATGAATCGATTTCCTTTTGCAGCGTTTGCAGGCGGGCTTCACGATCTTTGATTCCCTGGCTCATCTGCTGAACTTTTTGTTGCACCGCCGCCTGGTTTGCCTGGTAGCCATGATCGTTTTGGGCGTTGAATTCACGTTTCTCGCTTTCCAGCGTCTTCTCGATCTCGGTAATCGATTTTACCAAGGCCGCAGGAGTCAGGCTGTGACTGCGCGCCTTGAGTGCCGTCTGGGCAGCATGAAAAGCCAACTGGAAGCGGGTCGTTTCATCCAGATTGGTGAACTTTTCATTGATCACCGACATCTGGTTGTGGAATTCGGCAAATTCCGCCGGCGTCGTCTTGGCCAACTCTTTTTCGATGGCGCGATAGAATTCCGAATCGACATCGGCTGGTGTCGGCAAGGGCGGCGTCACAGGAAAGGTCAGCGGATCGAGATCGCCGACAGATGCAGGGGCAAGATCCTCAGGCCGAGTTTCTTCATGACGCCAAAATAGGTCTTTGATCTTTTTAATCTTTGCCATAGAGGTCATCCGGTTAAATTAAATATTTTTACAAAATTTATAGACAAAATACAAATCTTTTTTGTTCTGTAAACCGAAAAATTTACCAAACCGCTAACTGCAAAGCGGCAAAAGCCTGGATCGGCTGTAAACCGCCATATTTCCCGTTCGGACAAGCTGTTGGTTATCTGCAAAACAAAAGATGTCGAACCACAAAGAGCAGTTAATCAATCTGTTGCCTTTTGGGGATTCTGTCGACACACAAAACAGGCCAACAAGCCAGGACTGATTTAATAATTAGCCAGTTTGATACCCAGATTCAGTGTTAACCGATTCAAAAAGCATCCGGCGCGTATTCTTTATCCGGTTATGAAAAGAGCATTTCTAACACCCGGATTCTGTGTCAACAGAATCCACCAAAATCTATTATATTTTTTTTATTACATTTGCAGCAAGAACCATTTCCACTCGCTTGGTGCAAATACCTTACTGTGTTTATTGGGGATTCGGTGCTTCGCACCGAATCCAGGTAACGCTTGGTATATTGCTATCCGATTGATTTTCTGAGAGATCCGGTCCTGCGTTCCGAATCCGGGTGATAGGGCTATTGGAATGAGAGTCTGGATATTAAACAAATTCCTTCTCGGTTATATTCATACTGCCTTGCAAGACAAGCCAATATTGCAGCGCATGCTGTGCATCAGCTCTTCTTTGTTTGCCAACCTGAGTTGCTTGTTTTCGTGGTGCCAAACAAGGAACATCATCGAAAAGATAGCGCTTCTTATAAAAACTCGCAAGACGAAACTGCCGGCAACGGGCGATGCTGAAAATCAACGCTCTGTCGAGGTTGCCGGTGGCATGGGTAGGTGTTGTTTTGCTTTGGAAGAGCCATTCTTTAAACTAACTATTCCCATTTCTAAAGGAGAATATGATCCTGTTATGGCATCGATATCTGGAATCGATTCAGGCTCTACCTATTCGATGAAGCGATTGGATCTCTCTGGCTATTGAATTTATCCAGCTTGCTCTTCAGGGTGGTGCGCGGCAGTTTTAAGAGTCTGGCGGCGGCGCTGATGTTGTTGCCGGTTTTCGCCATAGCCCGCTGAATGATTTCGCGCTCGTGTGCGTTCATGTACTCATCGAACGGCGGGATCGATGCGGTCATTTTGTCCGCCGATGATTCGAACGGTTTTTTTTGTGCTGCGCCGGGCTGTTCAGACGGAAATTGCAGCAAATCGACATTTTGCGGCAATGCCAGCATCCGCTGAACCGAATTCTCCAATTCACGCACATTGCCTGGCCAATGATAGCCCATCATCTTTTGCATCTGCTCACGGTTGATCTGCAAATCCTTTTCGCTGTGTTGGTATTTTTTGATGAAATGGTCGATCAGCAATGGCAGGTCTTCGATATGCTCGCGCAACGGCGGCAGGTCGATCGTGAGGATATTCAAACGGTAATAGAGGTCTTCGCGAAACTGTCCTTGATTCACCATTTTGCCCAGGTCGATTTTGGTCGCGCAAACCACGCGAAAATCCACCGGAATGGTCTGCTGGCCGCCGATCGGTTGAATCTCCCGTTCCTGCAAGACGCGCAGCAATTTGACCTGCAAATGGACAGGCAAATCGTCGATGTCGTCGATGAACAGCGTCCCCCCGTGCGCCCGTTCGATGTAACCTTGATGACGCCTGAAAGCGCCGGTGAAGGCGCCTTTTTCATGACCAAAGAGCTCGCTCTCGAGCAGGCTCTCCGGCAAAACCGCGCAGTTGATGGCGATGAAGGGTCCCTTGTGGCGTTCGCTGAATTGGTGCAGAAATCTCGCCACCAGCTCTTTGCCGGTTCCGCTTTCGCCCTTGATCATGACGGTGTGGTCGGTGATCGCAACTGAGCGCAGGGTTGCGACCAATTTTTGCATGACGGTTGAATTGCCGATGATTTCCCGATCTTCATAACGGGTAATGCGTTTTTTTAATTGCTTGTTTTCATGCAGGATTTCATGCAATTGCCTGATGTTTTTCAACATGCTCAGCAGTTTATCCGGCGCAAACGGCTTGGTCAAATAGTCGTAGGCGCCGAGTTTCAGCGCTGTTACCGCTGTTTCGACTGTCCCGTAGCCGGTGATGACGATGACCGTGCTTTCTTTGTTCTTCTCCCTGGCGGTCTTGACGATTTCCAGTCCGTTTATATCGGGCAGCCGCAAATCGGTGATCACCACTTCGAAATGATCCTCTTCGAGCCATTCGAGCCCCTCGTTGCCATTTTCGCATGCAATCGCATTGTACCCCTCTTTTTTCAGGGTGTCGCTCAAGGCAATGCGGGACATCTTGTCGTCTTCAACCAACAGTATCTTCATCGGTTTTCCTCGATCGGTAGTGTGACCTGGAAGGAGGTGCCGATCCCGACGGTGCTCTGTACCTGAATCGCACCGCCATGCATCTCGACGATGCCGAGAGTGACGGATAAACCGAGACCGGTCCCACGGCCCTCCTCCTTGGTGGTAAAAAACGGGTCGAATATCTTGTCGAGATTTTTATCTGCAATTCCGCAGCCGGTATCGGCGATTGTAAAACCAATGGTATGGTCGTTTTCAGTTGCGGTGGTGATGGTGATCTTGCCATCCGCCTCAAAACTGTCCAACGCGTTGAGAAGCAGATTCATCAGCACTTCCTGGATGAGATGCGGATCGGCTTCGATAAGGGGCAACTGGCTCTCCAGGTGCATTTCGAGCAGGATCCGGCTTTGCTCGATCCGGAATTGCAGCAGCGACAGCACCATGTTGATCTGTTCATTCAAATTGATTTTGGTGACTTGTTTGGCTTGCTGGTGGGAAAATCCCAGGAGCTTTTGCACGATGAGGGCGATGTGGTCGATCCCCTCATTGGCAAGCGCCAAGTAGCGCACCATTTGCGGCAGGTTGTGCGGTTCTTTTTCGATGGCATAGAGGCAGCTTTTCAGGCCGTGCAGCGGGTTGTTGATTTCGTGCGCAACGCCGGAAGCCAATCTGCCGATGGACGCCAATTTTTCGGCCTGGTGCATCTGTTTCTGCGCTTGCAACAGCTGTTTCCTGGATTGGCGGAGACGGTTGGTCATTTTTTCGAAATTGGTCACGAGAAAACCGATTTCGTCGTCACTGGCCGGCATCTGCATGGGGGCCATGTTGTTCAGATCAAAGTCGTTCATTTCAGCGACAAGCTGGCTCAACGATCGGGTCAAACGGTCGATGCGAAAATAGATCGCCGTCATCACAATCGCAATAAAGAGGATGGTGAATGAAAAGAGGGTAAAGAAGAGCTGGTTGAGTTTATGGCGCATCGTATCGGCATCGAACCCCATCCTGAGCAGTCCCCACGACTTGCTGTGGATCTGCAAAGGCAGTTTGACCTCCAGGATCCAGCCGTAAATTTCAGATTGATAAATAGTCAAAGCCGATTCCGCCGGATCGACAAGAAGTTTTCCGGTCTTTTCGTTTTCCAGATCGATATTGCTGTAATCGCTGCGAACAACGGCATGACCGTTTTGATCATAAAGCTCGATGAATTTAACCTGGTCGTTTTTTGCCATAAAATTGTGAATATGGTTTTCGATAAGACCCTCGGCTTGCAGCAGACCGCTCTCCTGGTAAATCAACGCATCGAGAATGTAGAGGGAAAAGGTTTGTGCAATCGATAGAGCGTTCCGCCGCTGGTTCTCCACAATCAATGATCGCCATTGATACAGCACGCTGATCGAAATCAATATCAGCAGGATGATGATCAACAAACCGAGAAAAATCAGGATGCGTGTCTTCAGGCTCTTCATCTGTATCACGGCAGCTCCTCGGAAGCAGTCAAAATGGATTCCATCTGGTCATAATCGGTGTCCTGCGCGATGGTAAATCCAAAGAAAAATTCCGGATCCCAATTTTTGACTATTTTTTTATCCTCCGGATTGCGAATGTCGATTTTGAGCAGCGCTGTTTTCATCGCGTTGCTGATGGTGGAATCCAGATCGCTTTTGACGATTATCGGAGAACCGGGGATTGGATCTGAGACTGCGAGAATGCGGATGCCTTTGTTGGTGAACTCCTCGGCGACCCGGTCTTTGACTGCCCCTGCATCGAAATTGCCGCGCAACACCTCATAGATGACGGTGTGGTGAAATCCAAAATAGTGCACCGAGTCCAGGTCGCTTGCCCTGAGTCCATGTTCCTGCAGAGCCACTTTCAGCACCCAATTGCCGGAAAACGAGAGCGGTGAGGGCAGCGCCAGCCGTTTGCCGGCCAGATCGGCGATCGACTGGATCGGGCTGTCGGCGCGGGTAACCAGCACCGAATGGAAATAGGGCTGGAATTGACTGTTGAGAGGCTTGAGAAGGCATTTGATGGGATGGCTTTGGCGCGCTTGCAGGTAGAGAAAAGTCCCCAGAAATGCTGCCTGAATGTCGCCGCGATCGAGTTGCGAAATGGTTTCTTCATACGAGCTGCTCAAGCGCAAGGCAAATTGATAGGGCGTGGCGTCGCTGAGATAGTCCATGATCGGCTGATAGCCTTCATAGATCAGGTTGGGAGAAAAACGGGAGATCACGCCGACATAGACTGTGTCTTTTACCGCTCTATCGCCGTTGCTTTCAGCCAAGGATGGTACGGCGGTGTCGACTGAACTGATGTCCATGATCGAGCGATAGATCAGCGCGCTGAGAGCGATGAAGAGCAGCGAGAGGCCTGAGATAAGAATGGCGAAAGGAGATTTCATCTGCATTTTTTATTAATATAGCGCAGAACAAGGTGAAAAGTCAAGATAATTGTCGAAATTTCGTCGGTTCGATTGTGAATTAACGGTTGATTTGACGAAATTTCGTCGGATCAACGGCTAAAAATAAAGGAGTTAGACTGTCCCACCAGTGGCATGGAATTTGCGCTGGAAGCAGCAACTTAAAGAAGGAGCGTCTATGGCAGAGATCAAACCTCGTTTCGAATTCCGCGCCTTTGCGCAAAATTTCGGCATCGTTGAGCAAAAGATGCGGGCACTTGGCCCGGTCGAGCAAATCCGCGAGAGCCTGGAAATCTACATCATGTCTGCCGGCAACAATGAGAACAACTGCAAAATTCGCAACAATTTGATGGACATCAAGGTGTTTGTCCAGAATCAAAAGGGGCTGGAGCAATGGAATCCGCGTATGAAGGGCGAATTCCCGATGTCGGTCGAGGTGATCCGCAAGGAGGTCTTTCCGGCCTTTGGTGTGACGATGCCGGACTTGAAACGGGATGTCTATACTCTGTCGCAATACATCGATGAGATCATCAAACCGCATCCTGATCTGGCGGCAGTCAATGTCTTCAAGCGACGAATGGGTTTTACCATCAACGGTTGCATCGCCGAGTTGGCCGATGTCTATATCAATGGCGCCAAAATCATGACCGCCAATCTGGAGTCAGTGGATATCGACGCCATCCTCGCGGCAAAAAAAATGGTCGCTTTGAGCGATTACGAGAATGTCAATTATCTGCTCGCCATCAAGCGAGTCATCGGTATGGAGCCATTGGCCGAATCATCGTTCTATCGGGTGAAATTGTAAATCCAACAACGAGGCGATCTTTATGGCAAAGGAAATCGAACGCAAATTTTTGGTCAAAGGGGAATTCGCTCATCAGGCCCATAAAAAGGTGCGCATCATTCAGGGTTATCTCTCTTCGGTGCCCGAACGAACAGTCCGGGTGCGGGTCAAGGGCGATAAAGGCTATCTTACCATCAAGGGGATTGGTAATGCTTCCGGCGCCAGTCGCTTTGAATGGGAAAGAGAGATCCCGCTGCAAGAGGCAGAGGAATTGATGAAACTCTGTGAACCCGGTGTGATCGACAAAACCCGTTATCAGATCAAAGCAGGGAAATTTGTGTTCGAAGTGGATGAATTTCACGGTGAAAATCAGGGTTTGATCGTCGCCGAAATCGAATTGACCGATGAGAAAGATTCCTTTGACAAACCCTCCTGGCTGGGCAAAGAGGTCACCGGCGATGAAAAGTACTACAACGCCATGTTGATGAAAAAGCCGTATACCCGCTGGTGAGTCATAAAGCATAAGGGCAAAGGCAAATCGAGCAGCTCCTGCATCCGATCCGACGGCCTATCCGGCAGGGCGAATTTGTCGCAAAATTTTTATCCCCTCTGTTTCCATCTGGCATGATCTGAAATCAGTTCGACGGGGCCTGAAACCCAAAAGGATGCCATGACACCCTACGATCCTCTGGATATGACAAATTACCGCATCGAGCGGTTGCCGAAACGGCAAAAGACCCGGTTTGAGAAATGGCTTGCCCTGTCCGGCCCATTTCTGGCTGTTGCTGCATTTATTCTCTTTGGTTTTCTGATCAAACTGGCGTTCCTGCAGGATATCGATCCGACCCAGTTGGTTTCGGAACCGGCCAAAACCGCTTACGACAAGCTGGGGTCACTGGGATTTACCCGCAGCAACGAACTCATGCTGGGCATCTTTTTGGCCAGTCTTATTCTTTGGGTCACAGAAGCCATCCCCAACTATTTGACCTCGCTGATTCTCATCATTTCTCTGGTACTCAGCGGTGTGTTGGGCGAAAAACAAGCTTACGCTCAATTGGGACACGAAGTGATGTGGCTCAACATCATGTCGTTCGTGCTGGCGAGCATGTTGGTGACCACGGGAGTGGCAAAGCGTTTTGCGCTCTGGTTCATCCTCAAGTTTGGCAAGAACGCGAGCTTTATTTTTCTGAGTTTTATCGTGATCAATCTGGTCCTGTCGGCTTTTATCTCAGCCACGACCGCCAAAGCGGCTATCCTGTTGCCGATTTTTATGGTGATCGCCGCTATCTATGGCGCGCAGGGAGGGGAGGGCCGCAACAATTTCGGCCGCAGCATTGTTTTGCAGAATCTTTTCCAGATCAATATCGGTGCCGGCGGTTTCATGACCGGCTCTGGCGCCAATTTGCTGGCCGTTGCCCTGATCAGCGGTGCGATCGGCAGCAAAGTCTTTTTCTCTGACTGGATGGTGGCGATGCTGCCGATCGTCATCGGCACCATGCTGCTCGGTTATTTTCTGGCGATGAAGGTCTTTTTTCCGTTGTCGCCGGAAAAGCGGTTGCCGCAGATCGAGGGCGGCATGCAGCGGCTGCGCGAGGAATACCAGAAACTCGGTCGGGTGGATGTTCAGGAGATCAAAGCGGTTGTCATCTTTATCGCCATCCTCACCATGTGGGCAACCGATCGCATCCACGGCATCAGCCCAACCGCTGTGGCGTTTGTCGGTGCCATCATCGCCCTGTTGCCGCGCATCGGCATCCTCAACTGGAACGAGGTAGATATTCCATGGCATCTCATGCTCTTCTCGGCAGGCGCCTACACGCTGGGAGCAGGCCTTTCGGCAACCGATCTGCCCTCTATCAGTGTCAATGCTTTTTTTGACCATGCCGGTATCGGCGACAACACTCCATTTTGGATTCTCTATCTGTTGTTGACCGGCGTTATGCTCTTCAGCGCGCTCGTATTCCAGTCAAAAACCATGCGCGCAATGATCTTTATCCCCATCGCCATCGGAGTTGCGACTCGTTTTGGCTACAGCGTGCTGAGTCTGGCGCTGCCGGTTGCATTTTTGATCGAGCATGTCTATGTGTTGCCTTTCAACAGCAAACCAGCAGCCCTGCTCTACGAAACTGACCGCTACAGCCTCGGAGATGCGTTTCGTTTTGGTTTTACGATGATGGTGATCGCCTGGGTGCTGATCATCATCGCCGGCGAAACCTGGTTCAGAACTCTTGGCATCACCCCGCATGGTGTGTTTGATCTATTCTGAGGATTTCATTCAGCAAAGGTTGATCATGTCACTCTTTTTCATGAAACACAAGCAACTTGAAGCGCAGATCGACGAGTATTATGATGTTCTGATCCAGGGCGGGCTGTTGTTCAAACAAGGCATCAGGTTTTATCTGCAGGGAAGACTCGACGAGTTTGAAACGCGGTTGCAGGAACTCTGCGCGATGGAAGAAAAGTGCGACGACTTGCGTCGGCACATCGAAACCAGCCTCTATTCGCACACTCTCATCCCCGAGTCGCGCGGCGATGTGTTGGGCTTACTGGAAAGCTCGGACAAGGTGTTGAACCGGATCGCTGAAACGCTGATGCAAATTTCCGTCGAAATCCCGGACATTCCCGACGATCTGGATCCGCTTTACAGCGACCTGGCGGAATATGCCATCGCGACCGTGGATGGCATGGTGAAAGCCATCCGCGCCTATTTCCGCGACCTGGCGATGGTGCGCGACAACGTCAACAAGGTTTTGTTTTACCGCAAAGAAACCAACAAGACAGCAGAGAAATACAAACGCGCAGTATTCCGCCGTGAGCTGCGTTTGAGCCATAAAATTCACCTGCGCTATTTTGCTTATCACGTTGAGCTGATCGCTGAAGAAGCTGAGGATGTTTGTGACCGTCTGTCCATTGCAACCATCAAACGTTACGTCTAAGAGCTGTTGATCATGATCTGGTTTTTTTTGTTGAGCGGTCTTTTCCTGGGGTGGTCGCTGGGTGCCAACGATGCAGCGAATGTGTTCGGCACCGCGGTAGGATCGCGTATGGTCAGATTTAAAACGGCCGCTTGCATCGCCAGCCTGTTCGTGATTCTTGGAGCGGTTTTTGGCGGTCACGGCACCACCAAAACTCTGACCGCTCTGGGAGCGGTCAATGCCATGGCCGGATCCTTCACCGTTGCACTCATGGCCGGGGTTACCGTGGCATTCATGACCCGAACCAATTTGCCGGTATCGACCACCCAGGCCATCGTCGGTGCCATCGTCGGCTGGAATTTTTTTACCCACTCATCCACGGACTATAACATTTTGGGAAAAATTGTGGCCACGTGGGTCATGTCGCCTTTAATTTCGGCGCTGTTTGCCATGGCGCTCTATCTCCTTTTCAAAAAATACCTGGACAAAGCCCCGATTCACATGCTGCAACGCGATGCCTATACGAGGGCTGGACTGATTGTGGTCGGTGCCCTGGGTTCCTATGGCCTCGGCGCCAACAACATCGCCAACGTGATGGGTGTATTCGTATCCGCTTCGCCATTCAGCAATATCGACTTGTTCGGCATCACTACTTTTCATGGCACCCAGCAGCTGTTCCTGTTGGGCGCACTGGCGATTGCGGTCGGCATTTTTACCTATTCCTATCGCATGATGGATACATTGGGCAATGTGATCTTTAAGCTTACCCCGGTCCTGGCGCTGATCGTGGTCCTGGCCCATTCTATGGTGCTGCTCATTTTTGCGTCAAAAGGTTTAAAAGTGTTTATGCAGTCTCTTCACCTGCCCACCTTGCCATTGGTGCCGGTTTCGAGTTCACAGGCCATCATCGGCGCAATTCTGGGAGTCGGCATCATCAAGGGAGGCAGGGGAGTGAATTATAAACTGCTGGGCAAAATTGCCCTGGGCTGGATTCTCACCCCGGTCGTGGCCGCCGCATGCACATTCGTCGCCTTGTTTTTTGTTCAGAATGTTTTTGAACAGCCCGTGATTCTGAAGACAACCGTCCCGGCTGAGCAACGACAAGAGGTAAATGCCGAGAACGGCAACAGCCCGACAGCAACTCTGCCGGCTGAAATTAACCAGGCGCTTGGGGTGAAAGAGATGTGGTCGCCGATTTTTCACCAACCCTGGGACTCGTCTGTCTATTCTCCGATCAGTCGGCCGGCTGTTTTTCCCAAAACTGAATCTATAACCGACAACCGTCAAATTCACCACCATCCATTAAAAAAACGAGAGGAGTGATCATGAACAAACGCAACCATTTGTTTGAGTTTACGGTGGCCCTGTTCTTGCTGTTCGCCGCTGTGCTGACGGCACAGGACGCCAAAGTGCCAGGTGGAGACAACAAGATTCCGCTCGGTACGGAAGTCCGCAACGGCAAGCTGTTGTTCGAGAGTGAAGACAAATCGTTTCTGTATTGGTTCGACTCGCGCATCCAGTTTGACGGCGCATTTTATTTTGGCAGCAAAAACGAGATGAGCAACGGCACCCATTTTCGCAGATTGGTCTTCGCGATGAAAACCTCTTTTTATAACGACTGGCAGGCGGAATTCGATTTCGATCTGGCTGAAGGAGAGGCGGGCGAGCGGGGAATCGAATTGCGCGATATGTGGATCAAGTATACGGTCCCCAATGCCAACATGTCTTTTCAGGTCGGCCATTTCAAAGAACCCTTTGGCCTGGAACGGTTGAACAGCTCGCGGCTGCTGCTCTTTTTGGAACGCGCAACACCCTCCAGCGCTTTTGCCATGGGCCGCAGAGTCGGTTTTTCCGGCCGTTACTGGAACAACGTTGGCCAGATCACCGGCGCGATCATGGGACACGAGCCCGGCACACGCATCGATAAGGGACAGCGCGACGAGGGTTATTCGACCAATGTGCGCCTCACGCTGGCTCCCGTGAACCATCACGGCAAAAATCTGCATATCGGTGGCGCCTGGTCCTACAAAATCCCGGATGCGGTCTCTGATTTGCCCGAAAACACGATCGAGATCAGTTCCAGACATGAAACTTATGTGAGCAATCCCAAATTGCTGCACACCGGCGACATCAAAGATGTCAACTATTACACGCGTTACGGTGCAGAAATGCTGGCTGTCCATGGCCCCTTGTATTTTCAAACCGAAGCGATGGGATTGACCGTCGAGAGATGGTACGATCAACCGCAGGTCAAGCTCAAAGGCGGCTATGCCATGCTCGCCTGGGTGGTAACCGGCGAGACCCGCTACTATTATATCGATGAAGGCGAAATTGGCCCGATCGAAAAACCGAAACACTCCTGGGGTGCTTTGGAATTGGCCGCCCGGTTCAGCACCCTGGATCTGAATGATCTGGACGCCGGTATTCACGGCGGCAAATCCCTGCAGTGGATGCTGGGCGTGAACTATTATCCCAATCCCAATATCAAACTGCAGTTCAATTACTCCCAGGTCGATTTTGACCAGTATGCCACGCGCAAGGGCAATCTGATCGGCGACGATGATCATTCGTTCATCCAGTTCAGATTCCAGGCTTCATTCTAAAAGAGGAGTCATTCTCATGAAAAATCGCATTGTTTTGCTTGTTGTTGCCACTCTCGTGGCTTTGTGTCTGATGTCCTGCTCGCGCGAGGCGCCGGCGATCATGGAGCCGATCGTGTTGGGAGAAGTCATGATGAACGAAGCCTATTCCCGAGGGGTACCTGATACTCCTGATTGGGTCGAGCTCTATAATTCCTCCAGTGTCGCCGTCAGTTTGACCGGGTACAAGATCTATGATCCAGGCGGCAATGCCGGCAGCAAGCCCAAAAAAGAGTTTCCCGCAGATGCTTCGATCCCCGGCAAGGGATATTATGTGATCGTCGTTGATACACCGGATGAAAGCGGTTTTGGTCTGTCCAGCGGCGGCGACGAAATCTGGCTTGAAGACAACACCGGCACGGTCATCGACTATGTAACAATCACGGCGATGTCAGAAACCCAATCCTACTCGCGGATCCCAAACGGCAGTGAGACCTGGCAACTCTCCAACACCATCACCCGTGGCGCTGAAAATCAACCATAATGAGGGGGGGGCGTCTGTGACTGGCGCAGGCGCCTCTTTAGACCACAGTTATGAATAAAAGTCTGCTTTTTTTGGTCTGTATTTGTTGTTTGCGGGGATGCTCACGTCCGGAAGCAGCCCTGGAACCCGAATCGACAGATTTGACCGTCCTGCAGCCCATTGCCGCGATCGATCTGGCACCCAATATCCCTGAACCTTCGGGATTGGCCTTCAATCGCAAAAACAATACGCTGATGGTGGTCTCTGACGCGAAATCCGATATCTTTGAAATCGATTTTTCCGGATCGATCAAAAACAAGATCGCCACAACCAGCACCGATCTGGAGGGCGTCGCCATAACCCAGAACGGCGATACCCTCTATGTGGTTGAAGAGCGCAATCAACGGGTGGTCTCGTATGCCCAAAACGGGCAACGCCTCAATTCCATTACTGTGCGTGTAGCCACAAGCGATAACAGCGCCCTGGAAGGCATTGCCATCGACAATCGCCGTCATCTCTTTGTGCTCAACGAAAAGAGCCCGCGTTTGCTGCTCGAATTTGTCGGTTCTGCTGAGGTCAGCAGAAAAGAAATAACTGCGGTAAAGGACCTCTCAGGCATCTGCTACGATGAATCGAACGACGGTTTGTGGATCATCAGCGATGAGTCCCAAAAGATCATCTCGATTTCCAAAACCGGTATTTTGCTGGGAGAGTGGCTGGTCCCCTTTGATAAAGGTGAAGGAATCGCTTTTGCCAACGGCAAGATGTATATTGTCAATGACGACGACGGCAAACTCTATGTATTCGATGTCCCGAGTTGAATGATCATTGGGGATAGCGCTTGCACGTCAGATTTAAATTCTCTAATTTACAGATTATTAACCAGGAGGAAATCATGAATAGAAACTTGTTATTGGCTGCTTTTCTGTTTGCTCTGGTCTTTTTTGTCTGGACCAGCGGCTCATTTGCCGCCATCGTGCTAAACGAAGCCTATAGCCGCGGCACGGAAGAGAGTCCGGATTGGGTGGAAGTCTACAACGATACAGATGAACCGGTCGACATCAGCGGCTATAAGATTTATGACGGCGGCGGACAATCCGGCAGCAAACCCAAAAAAGAGTTCCCCGCTGGCGCGGTGGTGCCGGCTTTTGGTGTTTATGTCATTACCGTTGACGACACCGGCGCGGACAGCGATTTTGGACTTTCCAGTGGCGGCGACGATATCTGGTTGGAAAACGCTGGCGGCACGGTTATTGACCATGTCACCATCCCAGCTATGGCAGAAACCGAATCATATCAAAGAATTCCAGACGGGGGCGATTGGAAGCTGGTGAGCCCCATTACCCGCGGCACCTCGAATATCCCGGTCAAGATGAACGAAGCCTACTCGCGGGGCAGCGATGAAAGTCCCGACTGGATCGAGCTTTACAACAGTGCCTCTGATACCGTCGACATCAGTGGATATCGGATTTATGATAACGGCGGTCAACAGGGCACCAAGCCCAAAAAAGTGGTTCCCGACGGCACCACAATTTTGCCCAAGGGATTCTTTGTTATCGTGACGGATAATACCGGCGATGATGCGGATTTTGGCCTGGGCAGCGGCGGCGACAAGGTGTGGTTGGAAGACAGCACCGGTGTTGTTGTCGATTCTGTCAGTTTCGGCGCCCTGGAACCGAACCAAAGCTACAGCCGAATCCCGGACGGAGGTACCTGGCGGACGGTCAGCAATGTGACACGCGGTACGTCAAATGCACCGGTTGTGATGAACGAAGCCTACTCCAGAGGCAGTGATGAAGATCCGGACTGGATCGAACTCTACAACCACAGCGATAACACCGTCGATATCAGCGGCTACCGGATTTACGACAATGGCGGCCAGCAGGGCACCAAGCCCAAAAAAGTGGTTCCTGCCGGCACCACAATTCTGCCCGGTGGCTTTTTTGTTATCGTGACCGATAATACGGGCGATGACGCGGATTTTGGCCTCAGCAGCGGCGGCGACAAGGTATGGTTGGAAGATTCTTCGGGTGTCATTGTCGACTATGTTGAATTCGGGGCACTGGAACCGACTCAAAGCTACAGCCGCATTCCAGACGGCGGTGTCTGGCAAGTGGTGAGCAACATCACCCGCGGTGCCTCCAATGAAGGCGGAACCGCTGTCCACGGACGCGATGCGGTGATCACCGATTTCAGCCTGCAGCAGAATTATCCCAATCCCTTCAATCCGACCACCCGGATTGCCTTCAATCTGGAAAAGGCCGGGAATGTCCGCCTGGCGATCTATAACCTTTCCGGACAGTTGATCAAAGAGGTTGTTAACGCCAAACTGGCTTCCGGCAGCCATCAATTCACTTTCGATGGCGCCGGTCTTGCCAGCGGAGTTTATCTCTATTCGCTGCAAACCTCAGAGGCCAAGGTCAGCAAACGCATGCTGTTGATGAAATAGGCCCATTGCAGCTCGAATGCAATTCATCAAGCCCGCGGTTTGAATACCGCGGGCTTTTTTTTGTGTGCTCGACACCGATCAAATTCAAGGTGGTCAACAAGGTGGTGTATGGTCGAAAAGAATGAAAACAGAGTTGCAGCGCAGTGAATCTGCGAGGGCAATGATTTCGCTTGCAAAAGGTTTCGATCAAGTTGTACCCAGATTCGGTGTTAACCGAATCAATAATCATTCAATCACTTGTTTCTTATGCGGTTGCACAAATGGCAGTTTTCATCCCCTGTGTATTGCTATCAAATTGATATTATGTGAGATACGGTGCTTCGCACCGAATCCGGGTTGTAGGATTGACACGCTAGATGATGAGTGTGGATTGGCGGTTTGAGGATTGCATCAACGGATTTGCTTCAGGCTTGCGACGAAACATCTCCCGCATTGTAGACCAGAATCACATCGCCGGGCAGGGCGACGATTTCATTCAGCATCGGATCGAGTTCGGTTTCGATGTCGCCGTCCGGTGGTTCAAAACCGGCGAACAGCACCGCAGACGGCTGCAACTGTTCGCGCACCGCTTGCAGCGGGTCATCGGTCGGCAGAACAACGATTTCGGCTTGAATGCGCGCCAAAGTCAGCGTTTTCTCCAGCTCTTCTCTGACGTTCTGCAAATCCGCCTTGGGGGCTACTGTGCGCAGGATGCGCAGCGGGTTGTGTCGCCATTCGCGGTTTTGCCGCAGGAGAAAACCGACCAGCAACATCAATTCGCCGTTCCTGGCGTCGTTCCACCAAACATTGATGGCGCCGCTCGGCACTTGCCACTCTTCCTGCGCCTGGCAGCATCCCACGACGAACATGCTTTTCTTCATTTTTTTGGCCAGACTGAGAATGAGCGCAAATACGGTGCTTTTGCTCGCTTCCTGGCTCCAGCCGATCAACAGGGTGTTGGGTTTGAGTCCGCCGAGCCCATGGCATTGCAACAGAGCTTTGAGGGCATCGGAAAAGCTTTCATCCGCCACCACCACGGGAAAGGCGGGCAGTTCTTCTTCGCGGATGAATTTGCGCATCAGTTTCTCCGCTTCCTGCCGGCGTACGAAGCGATCTTCCAGATCCCCGCTGATGATCTGCGCCAGGGAAACAATGCCGCGATCTGCTGACAGATGACAGGCATAGCGAACCAGGTGGAGCCGGTTGTAGGCGCCGCCGCTAAGGGCGAGAATGACCGGCCGCCAGTTCTTCGGATGGTAGTCCTCTTTCTCCAGGCGCAAAAGCGCCTTGCGCGCCCGTTGAAATGCCAGGCCGCTGTGCAGATCACCCCACTGGACCATGATTTCCGCCCGCGTGATGAACAGAAACATTGCACCTGCAAGCAGGATCGATATCGCACTCCAGAGGGGATTGATCAGGAACATAACCACCAATGATCCGGCTGCTCCCAGCAGGGCTGCAGACCAGTGGTGCAGATGGAAAGCCGGACGAAAGCTGGGATTGTGGGTAATCATCTCGTAAAAACAGGCCAGATTGACCGTGCCATAGGTCAACAGAAAAAACATGGTGATCACCGGAGCGACCGTGTCGAGATCACCCGCCAAAATGCCCAACTGGGCGATGATGAAGGTCAGGATGATCGCCCGCCGCGGTTCGTTCGACGGTCCGCTGCCCCACCCCAGATGCCTCAACCCTTTGAACACATTGTCACGCGCAAAAGCCTGGATGATGCGCGGCGCACCCATCATGCTGCCCAGTGCGGATGACAGGGTGGCGCTAAACACCCCGGCGTAGATCAAGGCGCCAGACCAGGCTGTCTCTTTCATGACAAAGCGGTCGCTGACGAGAACATCCCGGCTGTTGCTCCCTGCCAGAAATATTGCGATAATTACATAGAGTACTGTGGTGAATCCAACAGCCATCAGCGTTCCCCGCGGGATGGCGCGGCTGGGTTCACGCAGATCGCCGGACATGTTGACGCCGGCCATGATTCCGGTGACCGCCGGAAAAAACAGAGCGAAAACCGTAAAAAAGGTGTGTTTTTCGGTCCAAGTGGCTGACCAATTGACTTGCAAATTCATGGCCGAAAAGTTTAGCGCTGCACCGACCATGAACGAGGAAAGCGAGAGCAGCAATATCGCCAGGATGCCGTATTGGAGGCGGATGGTCCATCCGGCACCGATAAAGACCGATACAAAAACCACCACGTTGGTCAACGTGGCCAACAGCCGGAAGGAGATCCCAAGATTCGGAAACGCGGAAAAAACAGCTTCGCTAAAGCCCACAACGTAGAGAGTCACCGCTACCGCCTGGGCGATGTAGAAAAAAACGGCGATAACGCCGCCAAATTCCACTCCCAAACTCCGACTGATCAAGTAATAGGCGCCCCCGCCCTTGACTTGCATGTTGGTGGCAATCGAAGAAAGCGACAGACCCGTGATCAATGAAATGGAAGTGGCGGCGAGCAAAATCAACAGCGCCTGTCCAAGACCGGCATAACCGACCACCTGGGCATAGCGCAAAAAGACGATAACGCCGAGAATGGTCAGCACGCTCGGCGTAAAAACACCGCCGAACGTGCTGAATTTTGTTGGTTGGGAATCAGAATTTTTCAAATCGAAGGACCGCCGTTATGAACTGTATTATCCCTGGGAGTTTTCCTGGGCGGTTTTTTTCAATTCATCGTTGGCATAGATCGCCACTTCGACCCGGCGGTTCTGCTGACGGCCATCAACCGTTGTGTTATCGGCAATCGGCTGAACCTCGCCATACCCTTTGATCGTCAAGCGCGCGGCTTCAACCCCAAGGCTGGTCAGGTAATCGGCAACCGCCTGGGCGCGTCTGACCGACAAATCCAAATTGTATTCGTCGGGCCCCGTTGAATCCGTATGACCTTCCAGCAAAATGTTGGTGTCACCATATTGAGACAGCGTTTCAGCAAAGTTGCTCAGCTGTTTGCGGCTTGCAAAACTCAAATCTGCTTTATCGACATCGAACAACAATCCCGAGTCGAAGGTGATTTTGATTCCCTCAGCCACCCGTTCGATCTGCGCTCCGGCCAACTCTTCCTCGAGCTCAGCCGCTTGTTTGTCCATATAGTTGCCGATGTAGATGCCGGCTGCTCCACCGATCGCTGCACCCAATATCGCTCCCAGGGCAGTGTTGCCGGTTTGGTGACCGATAACTCCACCGATGGCTGCGCCGGTGGTGGTTCCGATGGCTGCACCTTCCTGTTTTCCAGTCATGGAAGCACAGCCGAAGCTGACCATGACAATCGCTGCGGTCAACAGCAGCACAAGTGATTTTCTCATTTTTCCCCTCCACATTGATGAATGGTCGATTGGTTTGCGGTCGTTTGTCCGCCTTCCCGGGTAAATTCGTTAGCTAATTGGTGAATCCACCCTCTTTTGTAGAACAAATATCATCCATTGGATATTATAGGCAAAAGAATGCAAAGAATCAATAGCAAAATCACCCGGGCTGCCGCCTGCCAGGTGGCATTTGCATAACCTGATGGATGCTCCCTTGCCTGGTTTGCGATATCTTGTCCTCTGCTGGCTGCCAGTCCGGGTAGATCTAGAGTTTCCAAACAGGGGATACCACTGCAGGCAAATAAACATTTGCTACAGTTAGACCTTTTAGCGCCGCAAAGGTTCCTTTTATTGCCGCGATTTTTTATTCACCTGATTGGGAGCTTAGCGTCAACCGGATCACTTCCCGGCTCTTTCCCGGGGGAGGCTGGATGCGGTACCATGCCTCGCGACGCTCAAACGCGACCGCAGATCCGGTTCGCATGATGACAGCTTCCGAAATCGGCCTGGGCGGCCGAACCAGGATCGCCCCGGTGCGGTTCTGCTCCGGAGCAACATGCAAGTACCAGGTGTGTTCGCGACAGGTCAACGGCACATTGGCCACGCTGTCAGCCGGCGGCGGCAGGGTAGCGATGACCGATTCGCCGTGCCTGGCCATCCACTCCTGCAGTTCTGCACAGCGCTCGTAAAATCCGCGAGTCATCTCGCCGTCCGGACGGGGTCCGACATTGGGCAGGAAATTTCCTCCCCATTGTCGGCAGCGGATCAGACTGCTCAGGGTCCATTCAAGGCTTCTGATTCCTTCATTCGTATCGTATCCCCAGCCCCCGCCGGTGTCCCAGATATCGCAAGTTTCCCACCATCCCTGTGGACGCTCCTCTGCCCGCCGGCACTCGATGGTGAGAAAGTCGCCAAACTGCGAGATGTCCTGTGTATCGTCCGGATTTCTCACCTTGCCCCACCGATCGTTGATGACGATATGGGGCTGCAGAGTTCGGACCCATTGGTAAACGGCTTTGGTGTGCATGTCATCGATGCCGTGCCATCCCATGCCGTCGAACCACAATAGGTCGATGGTGCCATAGCGGGTCAAAATTTCGTGCAACTGGGCGATGGTAAAGGTGAAAAACTGTTCAAAACGCCGGCGATTGAGCTGCGGATCTACCTCCGGGTACTGTCCGGTTTTGTTGGCGTCGAAATCCACATGATTGAGCGGAAAGTTGGGATAGTGCCAGTCGCGCGGCGAAAAATAAAAACCCACCTTCAATCCGTTCCGGCGACAGCCCTCGACATAATCCGCCAGCAGGTCGCGGCCGTCCAGAACTTGCCGGGTGCTCAGATTTCCATAGCGGCTCGGCCACAAGGCATAGCCATCGTGATGCTTGGTGGTGAGCACGGCATATTGAAAGCCCGCATCTTTGGCGGTTTTGAGCCATTTCTGCGGATGCCAGTTTTGCGGATCGAATTGCCCGGCAAGCGCATAATACTTTTCCGGCGGGTGCAGGAAAACCGGGCCTGCCCAAATATAGTCCTTGATCATCGCCCATGAAGGCTGGGCACCCACGACGCTGTGGATTCCCCAGTGCATGAACAGCCCCAGACCAGCCTCGGGAAACCACTGCGCCTGTGGATGCGGGTTGGGCATGATCAGATCATCGACCTGCTCGTCGGTTGTTTGCAGCAGTCTTTGCGCCAGCTCGATGATCCGTTTATCGCGCACGCGATAAGCCTCTTCAGCCGATTTTCCGCTGGTCACACTTTGCCAACCCCTGCGGCTGAGGATGACTGCTGTGGCCAGGCCGACGAGGACCACTCCAGCGATGAAAAGGGTTGTCTTTTTGACCAATCGTTTGCTCCTCTCTCTGAAAAGCCGTTACAGAGTTGTGATATGCTCTGTTGTCCGGCCCAGGCGATTGGGCCGAAAGATCGCCTGGACTGTGCCGATACGGTGATGACCGGGTACTGCCGGAACAACTCTTACAGCGAGGACTTGCGGAACTGGGTGTTGTAGAGATCCGCATACAATCCGTTTTGCGCCAACAATTCTGCATGGTTGCCGCGCTCGACGATCTTGCCCCGGTCCATGACCAGAATCAAGTCTGCGGCCAGAATGGTGCTCAGTCGGTGGGCGATCACGATGCTGGTGCGTTCAGCCATCACCTTGGCGAGCGCATCTTGGATCAGCGCTTCGGATTCGCTGTCCAGACTGCTGGTCGCCTCGTCGAGCACCAGGATGCGCGGATCTTTCAGGATCACCCGTGCCAGAGCCAGGCGCTGTTTTTCCCCGCCGCTCAGCCGATAGCCGCGCTCGCCGACAATGGTGTCATAACCATCCGGCAAAGCGGCGATGAAATCGTGGATGTTGGCAATCCGACAGGCTGTTTCCACTTCCTTTTCGCTGGCGTTCAACCTGGCATAGAGCAGATTGGTGCGGATGGTGTCGTGAAAAAGATGCGTCTCCTGGGTGACCATGCCGATCTGTTCTGAAAGCGATTCCAGCGTCACATCGCGTACATCGATGCCGTCGATCTTAACCACGCCCTCAGTCGGATCATACAGCCGCGGGATGAGATAGGTGAGGGTAGTTTTGCCCGCTCCGCTGGGCCCAACAAGCGCCAACAATTGCCCGGGTTCGGCGCAAAAACTGATGTCTTCAAGGGCCAGGTTGCGGGCCTGGCTGCGCTGATTGTCTTTGTCTTCTGTGGACCTGGCCGTTTCACCCGAAAGAACCGCTTTGACATTGTCCATGCTGCCGTAGCGCTGCACATCGCTCAACAGATTATCTTCGCTGATCTCGTAGCGGAACGAGACCTTGTCGAAGACGATCTTGCCTTTGATGTGAGTCAACGCGACCGCATCCGGTTTTTGCACGATATCCGCCTTCAGGTCGATCACCTCAAAAACGCGTTCGAAGCTGACCATCGAGGTGGCGAATTCCACCGGTGCATTCGATAGAGATTGCATGGCGCCATAGAGATTGTGCAAATAGGACCCGAATGCCACGATGGTGCCGACCGTAAATGCCCCCTGGATGACCATAAAGCCACCCAGTCCATAGACCAGGGCGGTGCCGACTGCGCTGATCAACCCGATGATCGCCATAAAGGTGGAGCCGATCACCGCACGCTGTACACCCAGATTGCGCACTTGCGACGCCCGCTCCCCGAAGCGATCGACTTCCAGGTCGCGGCGGCCGAACAGCTTGACCAGCAGAGCACCGCTGATGTTGAGCGTTTCGTTCATCATGGCGTTCATCTGGGCATTGGCTTCCATCTGCTTGCGCGCCATGTCCCGCAATTTTGTCCCCAGTTTGCGCGCCGCCACAATAAAAAGCGGAAAGATGATCACGCTGATCACCGTCAATCGCCATTCAAGTGTCAACATGACCGCCAAAACTGCAATAGCCTGGGCGATTTCAGTGATGATGCCGACGATGGTGCTGCTGATCGCGTTTTGCGCTCCGATCACATCGTTGTTCAATCGGCTCATCAGCTCGCCGACTTTGGTATGGGTGAAGAACAACAGCGACCTCTGCTGCAAACTGTCATAGAGCGCCAGACGCAAATCATAGATCACCCCTTCTCCGACCCGCGAATTCAGGCGTCGCTGGGTTACATTGATCGCGCCTTTTAGCGCCGGCAACAGGAGCAGCAATCCTGCCAATACCCACAACCGTTTCACATCTCCCGCAGGGATCGTTTTATCGATCAGATCCCGCATGATCAGCGGTGTCACCAACATCAAAGCCGTGCTGGTCAGAATCAGGACCAGGATAGCCGCGATCAGCCAACGATAGGGCCTGGCATAGCTCAACACCCGTTTGAGCAAATGGCGGGTGATCTTGGGCTTCTCATCTGTCGAATTGATGATACTGCGTATTCCTCCACGGCCTTGCATCAAGTCCCCTTTCTATTATTTGAATATTCAAACATTTATCCAAAGGATTCGTTCGCCGGTCCGAGGTGGCCTCCCGAACAGATCAACCGGGTATCGTCGTTTGCGAAATTGAAAGGTTAATTCCTTTGCAGAACTGACTTCTGTCTTGCTTCATTCGACAGTGGACATGACCGGGCTCCTGTGGATTTTACCTCTTTTGCAGTTCTGTGTGGTTGCAGCGATGAAACGGATCGCATCGCTTTTGCCTGCCGGAATCTTCGCATCGCGTATGACATGCATGTCGTTGCTGACGAATCGGCAGCCCCGGAATTCTTGCCGTTCGTGTCACAGGCTGAGCCTGTACGGCGCTGTATTCCTTCTCGATTCCCGCCGTGCCTTTGATGCGGATTCTGCCCAGGGGCGGCAAGATCCCTGTTTTGGCTGTTGCTCAATCGACAGGGAGGAGTGGTTAAAAATTTCCGGAAGAATCTTGTCCCCGGGATAGAATACAGATCTCGGGACGATCTCAAACGATCGACGCCTAGATCGACGGATCAATGACTTTTCCCATGAACAACAGAGTTCCCGAACGATCATCGCGGATAAAAAAGAGAAACGGTCGGTCAAATTTTAGCGATGCGGGAGCAGACCAGGTCATGTCGACCACCGTCGCTGCTGCCGCTTCGCAACCTTGTTCATCGATTTCAATAAAAGCTTTTTGCCGTACGCTGTCGATCCATATCGGCTGCTCTGAAATGTCCAGAAAATTTGCCGATCCGGTAAAGGCATTTTCCATGCCCAATTTCTTCAGAGACTCGTTGAATGTGATATCAAAAGCAATGCGAAACTTGGGGATTTGCAGTTTGAATTCCTTGCTGTTCTTGTCCATCGGTGAAAATTCGCTAAACCAGTTTTCGAGATCAGTCGGATCACAGCATTGTATGAATGTTGCCAATGAGATGGCGGCATCCGGCATAAAGAGATACATGGCGATTTTATCTCTGCCAAATGGCAAACGAACCGCTTTAAAGGATTCGCCGAGAAGGAACGAATAGTTTGCACTGCCATTTGTCATAAATTCCGCGGCTGTCTGCCGGCCATCCGGCAAGAAAAAAGCAGAGGTTTCTGTTTTTTGCGGATCGAACTCGGCTGACCAGGCGCCTTTAAATACCACAGCATTGATCAAAAGCATGGCGCTGCAATCAAGAGATTCCACCAATTCCGGTATTTTGCCTCTGGTCTTCTCATTTACCCAATCATTGATCATCTCTTTGGATTGGCTCGAAGCGAAATCGAGTTGATCGACCCTGGCGAGAAAATGTCTCTGAATGCGTTCGACATAGTCCGCCTTGACTTCTAAAGACTGGTTGATCCAGATCGAGTTGCAGAGCTCCAGTTCGATATCCTGATCGCATTTGGTCAGGCTTTTCTGCAGGGATAATGCGTTCTGGTTCACTTCATCCAGAGTGAATCCGTCGATTTGCAGCGCTCCGGCCATCTCCTCTTTTGTCTGTTCTTGAGCGCCGTTGTACGTCATCTCCAGAGCGATCGATAAACTGAGCGGCGAGATGAAGATATTGCCTGCAGAGGATTCGGACAGTTGCTTGAAGATAGCGAGGGCGAATTTGCTGTGAGCTGCGACGTACTGTTCATCGACAGCCGCAGCAAAATGATCGCTTTGCTTCGTGCTGAAATTTTCATTGCCGGTGTAATGGCCCGACAAAGGGGAAAATTCCTTTTCGCAGGCCATGAAACCGAGCACGAGGGAAAGCAACAGCACCTTCTGCTTTTGCATTTCTCTTCCTCCTCAGGTTAAAGAACATTTCGGGTAGAGCATTTCAGGTAGAGCATTTCGAATTTCGAATTTCGGATTGCCAATTTCGAAAAAAAGAGCAATCCAGAAAGAGCATTTCGAAATTCAACATCCGCAATCCGAAATGCTCTTCGCGCAATTCGCAATCCGTAATCGCAAGCCTCTTTTTCCAATATTTCGAGTTTCGCATTTCGAAATTCGACATCCGCAATCCGAAATGCTCTTCGCGCAATTCGCAATCCGTAATCGCAAGCCTCTTTTTCCAATATTTCGAGTTTCGCATTTCGAAATTCGACATCCGCAATCCGAAATGCTCTTCGCGCAATTCGCAATCCGTAATCGCAAGCCTCTTTTTCCAATATTTCGAGTTTCGCATTTCGAAATTCGACATCCGCATTCCGAAATGCTCTTCACGCAATTCGCAATCCGTAATCGCAAGCCTCTTTTTCCAATATTTCGAGTTTCGCATTTCGAAATTCGACATCCGCATTCCGAAATGCTCTTCGCGCAATTCGCAATCCGTAATCGCAAGCCTTTTTTTCCAACATTTCTAATTTCGAAATTCGAATTTCGAAATCCGAAATGCTCTTACGCATGCATTCCGCCGTCGATGAGAATATTCTCGCCGTTGATATAAGCCGAGGCAGGGGAGGCGAGAAAGACCACCAGGCCTTTGATGTCGTCGTGTTCAGCCATGCGTCCCACCGGCACCTTGCGGCTGTAGTTGGCGACAAAGCGCTCTTCCTGGCCGGCGTACAGTCCTCCCGGACTGATGCAGTTGACCCGGATTTTCCGATCCGCCAGGACGCGTGCCAAATAGCGGGTGAGAGTGATCATGCCGCCTTTGTGAAAAAAATAGTCGGGCATCGGAATGCCGATCTTTGTGCCCTCATAATTCGACAGATCCGGACCAAACATTCCCATCATCGAGGCGATATTGATGATCGCACCTCCGCCGCCCTCCGCGATCAACTCCGCCATCTCGCGGGTGATGTCGAACAGGCCTGTGGCGTTGATGCGCATCGATTCCTCCCACTCGGAAAGCGGCGAATCGTATCCCTTCATCGGCCGGGCCACCGCATTGTTGATCAGCACGTCCAGGCGGCCGAGTCGATCGCCGATCGCCTTTTTCAACTGCACCACCGAATCATGGTCCCCCTGATCGACTCGCATCGCCTGTACGTCCAAGCCGCGTTGACAGAATTCAGCCGCCACTTTTTCGCCGGATTCCAGATTTCGCGAAGCGGTGATCACGGTGGCATCGGCTTCAGCCAGCGCCTCGACGATCGGACGACCATAGCGCCCTGCACCGCCGGTGACCAGAACGATTTTTCCCTTTAGACTGAGCAGTTCTTTGACATGCATTTCATATCCTCATTTTTTCTTTTTTTTAACGGTCAACAGACAACGGGCATGGTCGCTTTGGCTGAGATCGATGTCGTATTCGAACCCGAGCGGTTCGAGCACCCGGCGGTAGAGCACATCGCAGTGCTCGCAATAACCGGGATAGGGCGTGATCGAATCGATTTCCAGCAAACGGCCTTTGCTCGGACAGCGGCGCATCTCGATGGTAAAAATGCCTTTTTCCTCATCGAGGACCATGCGAAAATCCGCTGCCTCTTCGCACAGGGTCCGACTCCAGTATTCGTAACAGCCCGCCAATCCTTTGCTCGCGGCCAGGTCGCGCAGGTTGGTGAGAAAGGCATCCGACAGGTTTTGCCAAAAACGCACCACCGCCTCTTTGCCGCCTCGCTCGTGCAGATAATTGAACAGCTCGCTGTAGGCAGGGATGAACTCAGTGCAGGAAATCATCTTTGTTTCCTTTACGAAAAATCTGCACACATCTCCCTTGCCCCGGTTCATAGACGCACGAGCTGGTGTATCCGGCGCGGCGGCAGATGGTCTCGTTGATCACGACCGTGGTTTCGCAGTAGCGCTCGGTATAGAGTTGACCCGTGCGCCGCAGGTGCGCGATGGCTGGACATTCGGTCATCGTCACGGTGAGCACATCTTCACAGCGGTCAATGGTAAAACGACCGTTTTCTCTCTCCATGACCGAGCGGATATGCTCCGCCAGCGCGGAGAGGCCTTCGGTTGCCAGTCTTTCGCTCAAAGGTGCGAAATAGGTCGAACCCAGTCGCGTCAGATACTCGGTCACGGCTTGTGGACCGAAAGTGTCATCGAGGTAACGGATGGCGTTGCACAGCGCCCCGTGAAAATCGCGGTGCAGATAGACATTGTCCGCAGCGTTGCGATCGAGGATTTTTTGTGTTCTTTTTTCTCCCATTTTCAGCCTGCTTCCGATATGCTGTTGGTGGAGGTCGTCACCAGTTCCGGTCTGGATTGTTTACCTTCGCTTGGGATTTATTTTTGGCTCGCTGAATTCTGTGCAGCAGCCCGCGATTTGTTTTTAAATTAAACTGCAATGGACTTGCCGATTTTACTGCTTGACGATCTTTTTCACGCCGGCGGCGATCCGGCTGAAATATTCAGTCAGACAGAGCACATCTGCGCCGATATTGATGAAACGGTAGCCCATGTCGATCAGTGCAGCCAGGTTCTCCAGAGTGCCAACTGTGCCGGCGATCTTGCCGTGCGCCAACGCAGCGTCGGCGACACGCTGGCGCGCCTTGCCGATCAGGGGATGGTCAGGCTGTCCGGCGGCGCCGATCGCGTGGCTGAAATCACCGGGACCGAAAAAGAGCACATCGAGTCCATCCACGGCAGCGATTTCGTCCAGCTCATCCAGAGGCTCTGGATCCTCAATTTGCACCATGACCAATTTCTGTTCATTGGATTGCTGCAAGTAACGGGCAAAGTCGATCATGCAATAGGCGCCGTCTGCGTTGCCGCCGTCCACAGGCCGCCGGCCGATGGGGTGGAAACGGGTGATGCGGGCGACCTGCCGCGCATCTGCAGCACTCATCAGATGCGGCACCATGATCGCTGAAGCGTCAGCTTCGAACGGTTTGATCAGCTCGCTGTATGAACCGCGCGTCACCCGCACCAGAGTCTCCATGCCGTGAACCTTGGCGGCGCGAATCTGGTTCTCGATCACTTGCCAATCGTTGGGAACATGCTCCAGATCGAGCCAGATGCACTCGATACCGCACAAACCGATCAAATCGACGACGCGCGGGTCTGCCAGATTGGTTTTCGTCGACACGACCACCTCTCCGGCGCGCAATTTCTTTGCCATTTTGTTCTCTCTGACGCGCATTTTCACTTTCTCCTTTGTTGTGTCACAGCGCCTCATTTGCTTTCACTTTTCTTTTCAGACTTTTGTATCTTTTGCCGATAGGCGATGAAGAACTTGATAAGCCAAAAATTGTCCCACAATCGTCGCGATCATACCCGGAAATCGGGTTGCCCAATGTATCCTGAATCTCTTTCCGAATCTCGCCTGCTGTAACCACTATTCCAAAGCCACGGTTTATAAAACCCTTTTTTTTATCCAAAGTTCGAATTCCGAACTGCGAAATGCTCTTATAAATCCGAATTTCGAATTCAGAAATGCTCTTTTAATTCCAAACTGCGAACTGCGAAATACTTTTATAAATCCGAATTGCGAAATGCGCAATGCTCTTTTAATTCCGAAATTCGAATTGCGAAATGCGAAATGCTCTTTTAATTCCGAAATGCTCTTATAAATCCGAATTGCGAAATGCGCAATGCTCTTTAAATTCCGACATTCGAAATTCGAAATCCAAAATGCTCTTTATTCGATTCGCCAATGCGTGCCCATCAAACAGGTCGGCTCTCCCGGCTGATCGACCTGATAATAGACGGTGTAGAGCGATCCGTCCTCAATTTGCACGGTGGCGGGATACCCCAGATCGTCGTTCGGTGCATTGGCGATCGTTATGATCGAATCGACTTCCCAGCTCTCGCCGTTGTCGCGGCTGATGCATGCGCGCTCGCTGAACGGTTCTTGGCGATGTCCATAGCTCACCAACAGCCAATCGTTCTGTAAACGGATGAGATGGGGAGGCAGACCCCAGATCGGCGTCTGATGCGCCTGACTCCAGCTCCGGCCGCCGTCTTTGCTCTCGCTTTGCCACAAGAAGAATTGTCCAGGTACGCCGTGGTGGCGCAGCAGAACCACCAGGGTGTTATCGCTGGTTTCCACGGCATGCGCTTCATGGAAGCCTTTGGCGCCGGGATCCAGATCTTCGGGAACCGGAATCGTGCCGATGATCGTCCACGTCTTGCCGTCGTCGCGCGATTCAGCGGCGGCGATGCGCGCTTCATCCGGCGGATCATACCCCTTTTCGTCGCCGACGATTTTGTTGATTCCCACGTACAAAAGCCGACCGTCGGCAAGCTGGATGGGGCCGTGCGGCGCATTGACCGGAGTCGGGATGAATCCTCCCCAGGTCAGACCGCCGTCTTCCGAGCGGGTGATCCAGTTGCCCAGCCATTGTTCTCGTACTTCGGGTCCGAGTTTTTCGATATGGCGCGGCCAGCAACTCGTCATCTCCGCCGGCCAGCTTCCCGGATTGTTTTCATAGGCATAGATAAAAAAGACAGAGGTAAACCAGCTGACGATCCATGTGCCCTGCGCGGTTTGCAGAATGCCGGCATCGCGATCATCCAGCGGTGTGTTGTTGATCGTGATCGGTACTGACCAGGTTTTTCCGTTGTCCTTGCTGCGAATCAGTTGGGTTTTGCCCCAGGGGCAGACATGTGCATCGCGGTCGCCGGAAAAGACCGCCACCAATTCGTCGTCTTGCGTGCGCATCACCGTCGGCCAACCGATATAGCGGCCGGGTTGGCGACAGATGACCCCTGTGTCCAGGATCTCGGCGCTCAATTTTTGCGCCTGTGCAGCCGGCATCGCCGCCAAAAGCACAAAAAACGCCATTGTCCAGCCGTAACGAAAAACAATTTGCTGAGTTGATTTCATTTGCAGCTCCTCGATTTCGAATTGTTTCTTTGCAGATGGCATTTCAGGGTTCTGGACTGCGGCTGCCAGCGAAAAATTCCGCCAACAATTCCTGGCCGCGCTTGCGCTGGCGTTCGATCTCTGCACTCGGGATCGAGCGATACGGCCAGCGCAAGCGCGGCGTGATACGAGTCCAGCCGCCCACGCTGGCCATGAATTTGTCCACTGCCTGGTTGGAGTAATTCTGGACGGTGATATAAGGCAGGATGCATTCGCTCATAAAGCTGCAGATCCGTTTTTCGATCGCCAATGCTGCTTCCAGGTCGGTTTGCATGAGGTCGGTCCACGCCTGCGCCGCGCCGGGATGCAGGCAGGCGACATTGGAATAAGCCCCGTGTGCCCCTTGCCGCATCCCGCTTGCCAGCAGATGGCCGGCTACGAACAAGGAAAAATTAGGCAGCAGCGCCTTCATCTGTTTATACCAATCGGCATCACCGCCGGCGGTTTTGACGCCCAGGAGGCTGGGCACGGCTTGCTGCAGGCGCAAGAGCTGATCTGGCGACAGAACCCGTTTGGCATGCGGCGGGTTGTAGAGAATCAGGCCGATTTCGCCGGCACATTCTGACATCCTGCGCAGAAAATCGATATTTTCCTCTTCCGAGGTCGGAAACCAGTCGGGCAGAATCACCTGCACCGCACCCGGCGCCAGGTGAACGCTTCTTTGCAGGCGTTCGCGGGATATCACCGGACTCGGATGGCTGACCCCGATTTGAAACGGCATCGAAGCGCTTTCGCATTTCATCGCCAGCAACTCGCTGACGCGGTCGAATTCGGCTTCCGTCAGATTGTAGAATTCGCCGGCTGTGCCGCACGAATAGATGCCGTCGACCCGGAACGCAATGAGCGCATCGAGTTCCTGCTGCAAGAGCTCCCAATCGATGCGATCTCGTTCATCGATGGGCAACAGAAGAGTGGCCCAGTTGCCGCGAATTTGTTCCCAATGCAGGGGTTGCATTTCTTGTTTCTCCTGGTCCGGTTGTTTTTTACCCTTATCTATCGACTAGAGTGAAAAGTCGGGTTCAATATTTGCCAAATTGCTCGACCAGTTCGCCGAGCATTTCGATGCGGTGCCATGGCGCATCGGTCGGTACCTGATCACCAGCTGCCAGCAACAGCCGCGGCGAGATCATCCGGATTTCGAGCCACCTCTTGACCGCATCGATAAATTCGCTGTCTGAGGCATTGGCGCCGAACACCGTCGCCGGAATGCCGCCGGACAGGATCATGCGGTCGCCGGCCTCGGCACGGGCTTGTGCGGGGGTGAGGGAAAACATCGGTGCCGGTGTCGCCGCATCGATGCAGTCGACGCCGCAATCGTCCAGCCGGCCCAGCAAGCCTTTCATCTCACCATCGACATGCACGGCCAGGTATTTGCCGCGCTTGTGCAACCGCCGGGCAATCTCTTTATAGTACTCTGAAGTAAATCGGTTGAACAGCGCCGGGCTCTGCACCGAAGAATCGTGGTTATCGCCGACGATCAACACTTCAAACGGCTGGTCGATGAGTTGGTCGAGCAGCCGCAGATTGCATTCATTGACCTGTTTGATGAATCGCTCGATTTCGAGCGGATAATCGTAGATTGCCAAAATGGTCTTTTCCACACCCATGTAACGGGATATCAGAAATCCCAGACCTGAATAGGAGAGAAAAGAATAGAGAAAGGCCAATTCGCCTGCCGCCTCGCTCCATGCCTGGTACCGTTCAAAATGCGGCTGCAAGACCCGACGGCTCAGTGCATACTCGAGCACGTGCAGATCCTCGATGTTCTGCACAAGCCATTTTTTGATATGATACGAATAGGAATCGGCGCTGAACACTCTCTCTTCGGCGATCGTGCCGAGCGGAGTCGAAATGCGTGTGTGAAAAACGCCGGCTGCGTCGGTCCAGGTTTCGCTGCGCACCGACTCGTCCTCGAAAAGGATATCGAACGGACTGCCGGTCTCGATATAAAGCACTGCTCCGCATTTTTTGTGCAGCTGCACCAGCTCCGGTTCGACCTGGGTAAAGCCGCGCAGATCAAAGAAGACATGCCGATTCTTTTTATACCAATGCGAAAGGTCGAGCAACAGCGGAACCCGGTCCGGTTTGGTGCCGGCGTACACCGCCCGCACCCGTTCTTGCGGCGTCATAAACACTCCATTTGCAGAATCTTATCCTTGTGCAAGTTGTTTTTTCTCCTCGAATTTGCTGCACGCCAAATCCGGGTCTATTGCTTACCGAGCGGTTCTGGAGAGTTCTGGAATTGCATTGCATAGAGATTTGCATCTTTCATGTAGAATCGCAGCCGTACCGGCCTGCCGGCGAGCGCACCGAGGTCTGCGCCTCTTTGCCACGCAACCTGTCGTTCGATCTCGTTGCCGATGACCGGCTGGCAATTCTCCAGGCCAAAGCCGGGGATTGCGGTACCACCCACATCCTGAATCTCCACCCGAATTTCCCCGGCTGCCGAAGTGGCCATGTTCAGGATCAGTTTGTTGCCGGTAAAAATCAAAGCCTTGCTGATCATCTCCCCGCCCCCATAGGGAGCAGCCAGCGAGGAAAAACCATCCAGCCGCAGCGAATAGCGGCGCAGATGGGCGGTCGGCTGGGCATAGTCCTGATTGACATAGATCGACATCTCGGTCGGCGTGGTTTGCACCACATTGAGCGCCGGGTAATTGGAGCGCGACACCCAGTTCTGCAGACCGATACCGGGCCTGATGAACGATTCCATGAATGTGCGGTCATAGCGGTTGCCGCCGCGGCTCGTCAACAAGACCGCATCGGAACAATCTTTGTAATAACCCGGATTGACATTGATCTGCTGTGCCTGTTCATCGCTCAGCACCTGGCGATCGGGGACAAAGCGTGCGCCGATGGCAATATAGATCTGCGGGGCGCGAAAATAGGGATGGGTTTGTTGTGTGTAGAGATGCTCCATCGGCGTCTCGCCAAAAGTCATCGGCTGCGGTTCACTCCAGTTGATAAAATCGGCGGATGTGGTGCGGCTTACGGTGCGAAAGCCATCCCAGCCGCCGCCGGACCAGACGCGAAAATAGAGCACATAGCATTTTTCGCTCTCCGACCAAAAGGCGACATTTTGCGAATCGAACTGCCCGTTTTTGAATATCCCTTCCTCTTGAATTTTTCGCCAGTTTATTCCATCGGCTGACACAAAGCCGAAAAGTCCGTTGAGGTGGTCGCCCGCCACCGCTTTGTAGCGCTGCTCAGGCGGACAGTCGGGACGAGTATCGATAAACGGACAAAAATTGTGGCAGGTTTCCGGGTCGTTGGCGAGGACGATGTTGTTGGCGGCAGAACCGTTGACGCTGCACAATCCGAGCTCGGGTTTTCGCCAGGTGATGCCGTCAGGCGATTCGGCAATGCAGACTGTGGCCGTTCTCTCGTGTTCTTTTTGGGCAGCTGGCAACCCCCGATAATAAGCGCTAAAAAGACCATTGTCGCAGATGATGGTGCAATAAGCGGAAAAGGCGCCTTCCCAGGGTTGATCGAAATAGAATACCGGCCCCTCATCGCGGGGTTCGTGCAAGACCAGCCTGAGGTTGTCCATCCTGTCGATCAGATGGAAATCGACGAACAATTCCCGGTTGCTGCCCAATTGCAGCGGTGCTTCTTGCGCCTGCAATGAGCTGCCAGCAAAAACCGCGAGAAACAAAAAGGCCGGCCAGTGATTGAAACGATTGCTCATGAAACCTCCTGCAGTTTATCGCACCCTGCTTGGGTTGACCCGGAATCAGGGTCACATCTTTTGTGGCGGTGGCAGCTCAAATTCCAATTTGAAAAATGATGCCAATCCCTCTAAACCAGGGCGATTTTCTTGCCGCCGTTCTCCAGGCTTTCCTGGGCGGCGAGCAAAGTCGAGATGATGTTGACCGTTTTGCTGAATTCCAACCGCGATCGCCCTTCTTGCACCGAGCGGATGAATTCGATCAGGTTGTCGCGAAACATGGCATACCAGTTTTTGTACTCGATCAGGCGCCAGCTGTTCTGGCCGAAAAGCGAAATTTGGAAGGTCGGACAGATCTCATAAAACAGGTGCACCGTGGCCAGACATCCGTCGGCGAATTCGATGACTGCGCAATCCTGGTGCGAGCGGCTGACATGCTGCACCGCCGTTGCCTGTGGATCGTCGAGCAGAGCGAACAAGGCCTCGAGCATGTGCACACCGTATTTGATCCAGTCTTTTTTGCCGACTGCAGTCGCCAACTCGATTTTGCCCAGGGAAGCGAACTCTGTCTTTGCCGCCCGGCTCTCGGTTGCATAGCGCATTGAAGAACACGACATGAAAAATTTGCGCAAATCGTTTTGTTCGATAAAATAGTCGAGGCCCGCTCGGCTGCAGGCCAGCGGTTTGTCGATAAAAATCGGCGTCCCGGCGTCGAGAAACGGTTTGGCCATGGCGACATGATTTTCCGGGTCGTCGCGTGCCAACAGCACGGCATCGACGCAGCCAAGCATCTCTTCGGCATGATCGACCACGTTGTCGATTTTTGCGGCTGCGGCGATGTGTTCCGAGATGCCGCGTTCCTGGGTCCAGACATGCGTCACCCGGGCACCGGAAATACCAAGGGTATCGCGGTTGGCCGCCAGATAGACCGGAATGCCTGCATAGCCGCAATCGGCCATTGTCTTCTCGTCATACTCTCCGTTGACGATTGCTGACCACGAGTAGGGATGGCCGTTGCCGGCGCTCATACCCATTACACCCAATTTGATCATATCGCATCCCATTCTTTTGGTTGCTGCTTGCAAATTGTTCAATTTTTCATTTTTTCAGGTCAGCCAGCCCATCCGCGCCCAATGGGGCAGATCGATGAATTCAGGATTGGGAAAGGCCAGGCTTTGCGCCTTTTTCACTTTTTCATTCGCAAGCGCCGAACCCGTTGCCGCGGCCAGCGCTTGCTGCAGATAGGCAAGACGGTCGATGCCGACCAATACGGCAGCGACTTGCGGGAATGCCAGAGCAAAACGGGTGGCCAGCATCGACAGGGTCGGCGTCTTTTCGTCCAGTAATTCCAGATAGCGTTCGCGATGGATTTGGATATCCCGCAGGGACGGGTGCAGATTCTGCCCCCGGTCACTGAGCACGCCTTTCAGCAACACCGAACGGACCACAATCCCAACTCCGGCTTTTTCTGCAGTGTCCAGAAGCGCGCCGTGGCGTTGATCCATCAGGTTGAACGGCAGCTGGATCACATCCCAGCTCCCGTGCTCGATAGCCGACTGCGTCTCGGATACCTGATAAGTGGAGACGCCACAGCTGCGAATAAGCCCTCTCTCTTTACACTCCTGAAAGACGTCGGTGATCCCTGCATGCATAAATACCTTTGGATCGGCATCGTGCAACATGAACAGGTCGATGGTGTCGGTCTGCAACGCATGGAGGCTTGCTTCGAGAGAAGTCATGATCAGTTGTTTTACCTCGGCGTTGCCGGGTAAACGGCCGTTTTCGCCAGCCAGGTGCGCGCTTTTGGTGCAGAGAATCACTTTTTCGCGTTGTTGGCGGACGGCTTTGCCGATGATCTCTTCGCTGCGGCCGTACTGACGGGCAGTGTCGAAAAAATTGATGCCGTTGTCGATCGCGCACTGCACCAGTTCGATGGACTCGGCCTCGGTCGGCATGTCGGCCGCACTGGTCACCCCGATACCATAAGGGACGCCGATCTCCACACCGCCAAATGCGATTTCCGAAACCCACAGCCCGCTTCGGCCCAATTTGCGCTTGTGCATCACCAAATTCCTTTGGTTCGGTGGTTCACTGCAGGGGTTCTGTCTGCCCTGTTTCTCGAGACACTTGTTCTAGTGTTCCTTTTCTGGCAAAACAGCTGCCCAACCAGCTGACTGCGATGCCGGCGATGAATGAAACTGGAATGATCCACAAAAACGGGATATTGTGTGAAAAGAGTTCCTGGGAAAAGCTGATGCAAAACGCGATCAGGCCGCTGAACAGGGTGCCGAGAAAGACCGGGGTCGGCCGGGCGCAGCGCACGAACATGGCCATAAAAAACGGCACAAACAGCGGTGCGACCAACAAGTTGATCGTCTTGTGGGTCACCTCCAGGAGGTTGCCCTTGACTTTGCTGATAACCAGGCTGATCACCACCACGAGAACGCCGATCGCGATGGAGATGATGCGCGCCAGTTTGACTTGCTGGATGTCTGAACCTGGTGTTTTTTGCATTGGCGCGATAAAATCGCGCACAACCACCAGACAGGAAGAGTTGATGCCGGAAGAAAGACTCGACATGGCGGCCGACAACAGCCCGGCGAGCACCAAGCCGGAAACGCCGACCGGCAGCCCGACGACCATAAAGTGGGGAAACAAGAGGTCTGCATCCTCAAGCATCGTTTTCTCGGATGGCAACCAGGCTGGATGCTTTTGATAAAAAGCCAAAATGGCCAATCCCAGAAGCGCCAGCAGCAGAAAGATTGCGACATTTGAAACCAGGGAGCTTAAATACATTTTTCTCGCAGCACGGATATCGCGGGTGGCCAGATAGCGCTGAATCGCCATCTGATCCGATCCGGCTGTGCAAACATGCCAACCGAAAACAGCGATCACCGCCGTCAGAAAACTAACCCGCGCCTGGGTATCAAAAAAGACCCACCCTGCCCAGTGGGCCGGCCATTGATCGGGTATAATGGCTCTGATGCCGCCCAGCTGACCGGCAATCAAGACAACCGCCGTGATCGAGCCGCCGAACAGGATCAAGGTTTGCAGAACATCGGTGAACACCACCCCGCGCAGGCCGCCAGCCGAGGTATAGATAATGGTGATGACACCCATGACCACGCTTACATAGAGCGCGGTGCTTTCGCTCCACCCCATGAGCGGTACAATGACTTTCGATGCGCACATGTAGATGATCACCGCCATCCACACCAGTCGCATGATCAGAAAGTAGAGAGAAGCGAGAATGCGGTTTTTGCGCCCCAGGCGCAATTCCAGCAGCTCATAGGCGCTGGTGATCTTTAATTTCATGATAAAAGGAATGAAAAATCCCGCCACGATCAGATAAACGAACGGCAGAGCGACAAGCATCGACCAGTACATGGGACCGTTTTTCACCATCTCTCCCGGCATCGACAGGTAGGAGACGGCGCTGAACAGGGTGGCAAAAAGGGACAATCCGACGCCCCACGACTTCATCTGCCGACCGCCCAGCATGTAATCATCGCTGCAGCGGGTGCGGCGGGAGTAATAAAAGCCGACCAACAGCATGCCGATGGCATAAAGGCCGACGATGATCCAATCCCAACTGCTCAATGCGGTTCTGGCCAAGGTCATGCGCTATTTCTCCATGTCTCGAGTTCTGATCCATTCCTCGTACAACCGATGCTGCGCCATATTCGGCTGATATGTTTTGCGCACGCGGATCCATTTGCTGGCCGCCGTTTGGCAGTCGGCGACCCAGCCTGCAGCGACTGCGGCGAGAATGGCAGCGCCTAGACAGGCGGGATCGATTGTCTCGGTGGTAATCCATTCAATGCCCAGCAGATCCGCCTTGATTTGCAGCCACAAATCGCTTTGTGCGCCGCCGCCGGTGGCGACGATGCGCTTGGGTCTTTGCCCGCCGCATACAGATGCCACCAGGATCGCCAGACTGGCGGCAGTCGATTCGAACAGCGCCCGGGTAAAATGGCCATGCTGATGACGCTTGTCGGTAGGCAGAAATCCGGTCAGGTCAGGCCACCGGTGCGCGGCCGGACGGGCAAGCAAACCCTCGCTGCCGGCCGGCACTTTTGCTGCGAGTTTTTCGAGTTGTGGAATGGTCAGCTCAGTCGCATGGTTTTGCTGATACCATTCCACCCCTGCTGCGCCGTTGTCGTCAAACGCGAGCTGGTAGTGCTCGCCCGGCTCAAAGCCCGCACCGGTACAGCTGCCTGGTCGTGGAGAATAGTCGGCAACAAATCGGACGCACGCCAGTACGGTGCCGGTCGATTCGCTCAGGTCGGCGATCTGTCCTGCGCCTGCTCCCAGAGCTGCTGCCGGGTGATCGAGATTGCCTACGGCAAAAGGTACGCCGGGTTTGAGACCCAGCAGCGCTGCTCCGTTTCGGCTGAGTTTACCGGCCGGGGTTCCTGGCTGCAACGGCATGGACAAACTGAGATCGCCGAGATCGATCATTTCGCGCCGCCAGGTCAGGGTGCGCTGATCGAGCAACCCGAGCAGTGAAGCGGTGCCGGCGTCGCCGACGAGCTCTCCGGTCAGCGCCCAGGAAAGATAATCCGAGATGGTCATCAAATAGACCGCTCGTGCAAACAGCGCAGGCTGGTGCCGCTTGAGCCAATCGACTTTGGCCAGGCAGAACTGGTGCGATGGGGGAATGCCGATGCCCGTGTTTGGCAGAAAGTCACTTCTCTTGAACAGGGTGGCCAAAGAGTCAGTTTCCGCGGCCCTGTCGTCGGCCCACAAGATAAGCGGGGTCAACGGCGCCATGTCGCGGTCGAGCAGGAGAAACGAATTGGCCTGCGAAGCATACGATAACCCGCAAATCTGCTCCGGAGAAGCCGATGCCTGTCGGCATGCTTCGCTCATTCCCCGGCACAGCAACGCCCAAAAGCGGTCGACAGGCACCTCGCAGCGCGATCCATCGCCCCTATCTTTGGCGACAAAAATCCGACCCATGCCGCGCAATTCGCCTTGTCGGTCGAACAAACCCAGCTTGAAATAGCTGGTGCCGAGGTCGATGCCCAGAACCAAATCGCGTCGCCCTGCGGCGATCTGCGAATCATCAGTCGGTCTGTTCACGTTGACCTCTGCAGGGCGATTTGTCGCCGATTGTATTGAGCAAATGCATGGTTTCCGCGATAAAGAGTTGTCCGCTTTGCGGAGCGAATAAAGCGTTGCCGGCTTCATAGTAACCGTTTTCCACCGCTTCCGGGGTGACGATATAGCCCTGCAATTCGCCGTTCGCCAGAGAGATGACAAAGGTGTTTTTACACTGCTTTTTCACCGCCAGGGCGTATTCGACAAAGAATTCTCCGGGCCAGGCGATAAAATTCCATGGACCGATTTGAACCAGCTGGATTTCAGCCGGCAGACAGGATTGATAGATCGCTTCCAGCCGGTTCTCCTCTGCCGCGCGCGCCAGTGTCAGCGTTTCTTCGGCGCCAAAGATATCGCACTCAGCTGTGCGGATTTCCTGCGGCGAGGCTTTTTGTTCCTGTATACGTTTGAATACCTGAATCGACTGCTGCAAAGCTTTGTGCGCGCTTTCGAGGGTGGGAATGGGCCGCCGCGGCAAATCGATGGCATGCGACCGGCTGGCCAGAACCGCTTGCGCAAAAAACGCCATTTGATCCAGACTGCGGGTGACCGCAGCGGCGAGGATACCGCCCAGGCGTTCGGCTTCGGCAAAAGTGGTGCCGCGGATCACATGCCTCGGGCTCTGATTTCCCGCCGGCCCGGTAAAGTGCAGGAGCGGGCAATCCGCGCCCAGCACTTGCTTCTGCAGGATTTTGCGCGTTTGACCGGGGAAATCGGCGCTGATCAGCGTCGAATCCTCGTGCAAAACCGTCGGATGCATGGAACAGACCAGCAAACAGGCGAGGTTTTGTCCATTGCGCTTCGATCTGAGCAGCAAAACCGGCGTCTGCGGATCAGCCGGACCGCCGGGATGATGGCGATTGGTGCCGATGCCGCTGCTGTCTGCCAACGCCAAACCGATTTGTGCAGGTTGTTCGTTTTTTACCGCGTTCAGTGCAGCCTCGACAATGCGGTCCTGCAGGAAATCGAGATAGTCGCGGTCCGCCGGCGGCACCAGCGGATCGCTTGCATTGCTGATATAATCGACGGTTACCGGCCCGGAATGGGTGTGGGTGGCGGCGATCAGGATGCTGGTTTCCGGAATGCCGGTCTTTTCTCTGATGCGGCTGCGGACGCGTTGCGCCAGCGCTTTGCTGATAAAAATCACGTCGTTGGCGATCAGCAGCACACGGTTCTGCCCATCTGATAGAAACAGAGCCGAACTCAGCAGCGGATCGTGCACACCGGTACTGATTCGCTCTACATGTGGGTAACCGTAGAGAAATTGCGGTGTCGGGGGTGTGATGTCGGTTGCCGCTGCGCCGGCGCTGATGGTTTTCTGCATCTCAATATCCTTTATCCCAATTCACCTCAATGTGCATCGCGCTGGTCTCGCTGACGATGCAGTCCGTTTCCAGCGGCTGAGATGCTTTTTTGCATCTCAATAACCCTTATCCCAATTCACCTCAATATCCTGCGCGATGGTCTCGCTGACGATGCAGTCCGTTTCCAGCGGCTGAGATGCTTTTTTGCATCTCAATAACCCTTATCCCAATTCGCCTCAATATTCTGCGCGATGGTCTCGCTGACGATGCAATCCGTTTCCAGCGGCCGAGATGCTTTTTTGCATCTCAATAACCCTTATCCCAATTCACCTCAATGTGCATCGCGCTGGTCTCGGTGACGATGCAGTCCGTTTCCAGCGGCTGAGATGCTTTTTTGCATCTCAATAACCCTTATCCCAATTCACCTCGATATCCTGCGCGATGGTTTCGGTGACGATGCATTCTGTTTCCAGAAGCTGATGAATCGAGGACGGAATGCGCGGTGTGACCGGACCGTGCAGGACCAGGCGGGAAATCATCCGCTGCCAGGCGGTGGCGGTGTTGTGCACCGACAGCGTGTGCATTTCCAATCGCGCTTTTGATGCAACCACTTCGGCTGGCCCAATGGTGGCAGCTTTGGGCGGCACCAGAGCGATGTCGCCGCTCATGCCGAAACTGCCATGCAGCGAGTTTTGCGCCAGGGTAAAAGGGCTCAGGGTAACGATGCGCGGGCCCATCTTCATCCATTGCTCGAGGGGTGCGTCGAATTCCGGCGCATCCGGTTCGATAAAGGCGAGGTGACCTGTCCACCCCGGCCCGCTGTAACAAATGTCGGCGTTACCGGCATCGGCGATCATGCGGCCGTAATCGTTGATGTTCCGGTTGTTTGGCGAATAAAAGTGACCCCGCGGCGGCCGCAATTTTTTATCGATCTGGTAATAGAAATTGTTGAGCATGGCATAGGCGAATCCTTGCGGCCAACTCTCCGGCGCGATTCGCCCTTCTTCATCGGCGTATTCGTCCATGGCAAAAGCGATCAAATTCCTGCAGTCGATCTGGAACTTGTTGATCAGATAGGCCACCTTGCGGTAGGTCGGGACGGGGTTGGGAAGAATCATGACGATCTTTTCGCCTGCATCGCTCGCTCGTTTGATACGGTAAAACATGTCGGTGGCAAAGATGAAATCGGCTTCATCGTCCTTGACGATGCGGATACGGAATTTGGCATTGGCATGCCGGGTCAATTCCGTTTTTTTGATTTTGCGCACCCGTTCCAGTTCTTTTTGATCGCGAAACGGAACCCATACTGACGGTTTGTAGGCAAAAGTTGTTTTCATAGAGTTTTTTCCTCGGTCTGGCACCGATAGACCCATGCTCCATCGATGCAGGTGGCAAGACACTGACCGGTATCGTCGATGACCGCGATATCGGCGCATTTATCGGTTTCAAGGGTGCCGGTTTGCTTTTCCCGGCCGAGCACCTTTGCGGCGTTGCTGGCCGTATATTTTGCCGCCCAAACCGGATCGATTCGGCATCCATGGATGAGATTGACAAAGGCTTTGTTCATGGTCAAGACACTTCCGGCAAGACAGCCGGCGAATGGACCGCCCTGGAGCCTGGCGGCGCCGCCGCTGATTTGGTACTGCCCGCCGTTGGGAAAGGCATAAACCCCGTCCGGCTGTCCGGCTCCAGGCAGACTGTCGGTGATGGCGATCAGTCGATCAGGGCCGAGCACGCGCGCCGCCAGTTGCACGATCTCGGGAGCCACATGCTGCAGATCGCAAATCACCTCACAGGTCAGCGCGTCGTTGAGCAAAATGTGTTCGAGCAATCCTGCTCGCAAGACGCCCGGCTCTTTGAGCCCGGAGGGCTGGAAAGCGTTGAAAAGGTGCACGACATGCTGCAATCCCGCTTCCACATAGGAAGCGAGCGACTCGCCTGCTGCGATGGAGTGGCCGAGCGACGCGACCACCCCGTTTTGCCGCAACAAGCGGATCAGTTCGATGCCGCCCGGCAGTTCGGGTGAAAACGTCATGATCTTGAGCAAGTCGCCGATTGCATCGATGTATAACCTGGCCTCATCGAGATCGATCGGACGGCGTGTCGAACCATCCATGGCCCCTGAACTTTGCGGATTGATGAATGGACCTTCGAGGTGCACGCCGGCGATTTTTGCGATGCCGGCGCACTCTTTTTGTGCCTGGCGGGCGTGTTTGCCCAAATCTATAATCTGCGCGACAGACATCGCCGCTCCGGTCGGCAGAAAGGCAACCGTGCCAAACCGCGGTTGCATGCCCGCCATACCGACCAAACCGGCAACATCGAGCGGCTCATACGGGCCCAGGCCGTGCATGTGCAGGTCGATAAATCCGGGCAATACCCATGCCTGACCGAAATCTTGCTGCGGATTGTCGCGGAACCGCCCCTCGCACACCTCTGCAATGCGGCCGCTCTCGACGCGAAGATGGCCGTCCATCACCTTGGTTGGAGTGACGATTCGCTCGGATCGGATGATCATGGTTTTCGCTCCATGTGCAAATCCCGTCGGCAAAGGCTCAGGTCAATCGAGTCTGATCGTTTGTTGTTCTTGCTGTGAACGCAAAGCTGCAGTGAAAAGCGCATGGCTCATCGCCGTCTCTTGTGGGGTCACGCACCTGGCAAAGGGCTTGAGTGGTTTTGTGCCGCTGAGTTCGGCCATGAAAGCAGCCCACATCTGCAGGATCGAATCGGAAAAACCGAATTCAAAAATCGCGCCGGTGTGGGTCGGATAAGCGGTCTCATTCCCCATATCGATCGATTGCCAGGCTTGCTCGGCGCCGTTATAGTCCAGTGTTTTCAGCAGCTTGGGATTTTTGGTGCTGAATCGGACCGCCCCGCGTGTACCGCTGATTTCCAGATACCACGTGTTCTTCTCACCCGGGGCGATGCGCTGCATTTTCAGAGTCAGCGGAAAGGTGTCGGCTGCGGCTGTGTTTTCTCTGGCTTCGCAAAGCAGGGTGGCGTTATCCCAGGTTTCGCAGGGCACCCGGTTGCCGTTCTTATCCGGCCTTTCTCTGACAATATTGGAAAGCACAGCGCGCACATTGGTGATCTGCCAACCAGCGCGAAACGGTACATGACAGACATGCATGCCGAGATCGCCCATACAGCCGTATTCGCCGTTCGTCTCGATGCGACGCTTCCAATTGATCGGTTTGTTCGGATCGAGATCGCTCGAGTGCAGGAATCCCGCGTTTGCCTCAATGATGCGGCCGAATTGGCCGGCTTGCAGGCGATCGCAGATGCGCTGCACCGCGGGAATAAATGGGAACTCTGAGGTGCAGCGCACAAAACAGTCAGGATTTTCCTGAACAGCCTGCAAGATACGGGCATTTGCCTGTCGATCGATGCCAAACGGCTTTTCGCCCATCAGATGTTTACCTGCCTGTAAAATTGCACAATAGATTTCTTCGTGCAGATGATGCGGCACCGCACAGAATACCGCCTCCACATGCGGATTGCCCAAAAGCTGGCGGTAATCTGTGGTCTGCTGCGCAATCGATGCAAGGCTGTCGGCATACCAGGAAAAAAGCGCGGGATTGGTGTCGCAGATTGCGACGATTTCGGGTTGCAGCGGTTGATCGATCAAATGGTTCCAGCGTGCGGCATTGCTGGCGAATTCGCGGCCCATCAAGCCCAGACCGATAATGCCAAATCTGACAGTTTTTTTGCTCATTTCAATATCCGAATTCTTTTTCAGTTTCAGCAATCGCTTCTTCGATGATGTCAAGGCCGAGTCCGGCATGGTGCTGGTCGATGATCAGCGGCGGCGACATGCGGAGGATGTGGCCGGCCGGAATCCAGGCCAGGCCTTTGGCAAACGCTTTTTGATAGACCAGCTCGCCCGCCTTGTTAAAAGGTTCTTTGCTTTGCTTGTCTTTGACCAATTCGATGCCCAACAGCAAACCTTTGCCCTTGACATGACCGACAATCGGGTGATCCTGCTGCATTTTTTCCATCCGCCGCATCAGATAGTCGCCCACGACACGGCTGTTTTGCAGGAGATCTTCTTCTTCGATCACTTCCAGAGAGGCCAGGGCCGCTGCGCAGGCCATGGGATTGCCGCCGTAGCTCGACGAGGCGGAAATCTGTTCCAGCGCTTCAGAGTACTCTTCCTTGACGATCATCGCGGTCACCGGAAAACCGTTGCCGAACGATTTGCCGAACGTGACAATGTCCGGCAAGGTGTCCCAGTGCTGCAGACAGAGCCACTCACCGGTACGGCCCATACCTGCCAGAATTTCATCGTCTAAAAGCAGGATTTTTTCTTTGTCACACAGTTTTTTCAGTTTCGGAAAGAAATCGTCGGGCGGAAAGATCGATCCGGCCCAACCTTGCGCCGGTTCCAGGACAAAAGCAGCCACATTGCCGGCAGTGCCTTCGAAAATGAATTCGCGGTAGAAATCGATATAGGCGTCGGTGTCGATCGAACCGTCCGGCCGGGTGAAAAGCGGACGATAGGGATCGGGGCGGGGCACCATATAGAATCCGGCGGTGCGGGTGGGGGAGTAGGAGAGCACGTTGCCGCGCGCCATCCGCGCACAGCTGACCGCCCCCAGGGTCTTGCCATGAAAGTCCCGAAAGCCGGAGATAAATTCATGTTTGCCGGTGATCACCCGGGCGGCGCGCAACCCCGCTTCCACTGCTGTTGCGCCGTCGCTGTAGAGTTGGATGCCGTTGAGCTTGCCGGGCAAGAGGTTTGCCACTTTTTCCACCAGCTTTTCCTTGACCGGTGTGGCAAAGTCGTGGCAGTTCATCAACTTGTTCGCCCAGTAAGCCACTGCTTCCGAGACTTTGGGGTGACAGTGCCCCAGAGAAGTGACATAGATTCCGGACGAAAAATCGAGATAGCGATTGCCGTCTACGTCTGTCAGAGTGATGCCATGCCCTTCGGCAAAACAGACCGGAAAGAGCTTGACCTGCGAGCTCAGACCTTTGAAATAGCGCGATGTTTTCCTGGACATTTCGGCTGATTGCGGACCGGGCAGGGGAGTGACCAAATGGGGGATCCCCTGTGCACTCGATTTCCACCAATCTTTATTCATTCTGGTCTCCTGTTGAGCGATGTGCCCCGTTCTATGGGGTGAGGACGGGGTAGTGCATTCTGTTTCGCCCGTCTGCGGTGCTGCAAAGCAGCATGCAGGTCAGGCGATTAATAGGTTGATCTGGTTTTGTTTGTAAAGCCGAATGACATCCGCTTCGAGCTCTGCATCGGTGACAATCGCATCCGGCAGTGTAATGGGTGCAAATCTAAAAAGGGAGTTTTTTTCGATTTTGGCAGAATCGCAGAGCAGATAGACCGCTTCAGCTGCCTGGGCCATGGCAAGAACGATCTGCGCTTCGTTTTCATCATACGAAGTCAGACCGCTGGCCAGCGACAAACCATTGGTGCCGATAAACGCCTTGTCCGCATGGTAGGTCTGAATTTGCGCCAGAGCAGTCGGGCCATAGGTTGCCCGTCTTTCCGGCAAGATTTCGCCGCCGATGAGGATGACTTTGATCTGACCGTATCTGGCCATCTCGGCGGCGACCGACAACGAGTTGCTGATCACGGTGAGATTCTTTTTTTTGGCAAGAAAAGGGCAGAGATAGAAAACAGTGGTTCCGCAATCGAGCAACAGGGTTTCGTTGTCATCCACAAGGCCGGCGGCAAAACGGCTGATGGCGGTTTTTTGCTCCCGCTTATGGTCAATGCGGCGGCCAAAGCTGAACAATTGATGGACCGAATCGTCGCGCATGGCACCACCGTGAGTGCGGATCAGCAATCCTTGCCTTGCCAGCTCTTCGAGGTCGCGGCGCGCCGTAATTGCCGATATGCTGCACTTGCCGACGATCTCGTCGATCTCGATCTCGCCGTTTTTTTCCAGCACCTGCAAGATATATCGACTGCGCGCTGTTTTGTTCATCGCTCTCCTTCAGCTGCAAAACGATCAAATTCGATCATTAATTCAAGGAATGTACAGAGAAATGATCGCAATGTCAACGCAATTTAACTGCATAAAAATGCATAACTGCGCGGATAAAATTTGATCAATAACGATCATTCTTTTTGATGCGAAACTCTCTGTTTAATGGGCACTTGTTGGGCAATAGGCGGGTATGAGATTTTGCTTGTAATTGTGCATAAAAGTGTTATTTCAATACAAAAGCAATCGATTATGTGCCGCAGTGCAATCGGTGTGCGGAACTATTGGCAAGGAGCCTGGATGGAGGTGGAACTCTTTAATTTGCACGGGAAAAAAGCTCTCGTCACGGGGGGCAACACCGGCATTGGCCTGGGAATGGCTCTTGGGTTGGCGCAGGCCGGCGCGGTGGTGGCCATCACTGGTCGCGATCAGGAAAAGAACAGCGCTGCTTGCGCCCGGCTATGTGCTGTGCAGCCTGGGTGTCTGCAAGCGGTTTTTGATCTGGAGGAACTTGCCGGGATAGAACCATTCTATCGCTCTGTCTCGCAAGAGCTGGGCGGGGTTGATATCCTGCTCAACAATGCAGGGATGCAATGCCGTGGTCGCGCCGAGGAGATCGATGTTCGCGACCTCAACCGCATCATTGCCGTCAATCTGACTGCGCCCTATGTGCTGTCGCAGTGTTTCGCCCGCGAGCACATTGCAAACGGCACACCGGGAGTGATTGTGTTCACCGCATCGCTGATGAGCGAAGCGGCGCGCAAAGGCACCTCTGCCTACACCCTGACCAAAGGCGGAATTCGCCAGTTGGTGCGCGCTTTGGCGGTGGATTGGGCCGAGTTTGGCATCCGCGTCAATGGTATCGGGCCGGGCTATATTCAGACCGAAATGACGCGGCCGCTGGTTCAGGATAGCGAATTCGATGCCTGGGTGAAAAAACGCACACCTCTCGGTCGCTGGGGCAAACCGGACGATTTTGCCGGTGCAGCTGTCTTTCTCGCCTCCGACGCCGCTCGGTTCATCACTGGTCAGATCCTCTATGTCGATGGCGGCTGGCTGGCGACCTTTTAATCGCGTTGATTTGTCCGGCATTTTTTCTGTTGTGTTGCGGCAGAGTGCCGGTCACACCCTCTTTATGAATGCAAAAACTTGTCGGTCAATTTGCGGTGCCACTCAACATCCCGCCAGTTGGCGAAATGCGGTTGCGCATAGTTGTGCGGCGTCCAGCCCCACATGCGGTGCCGTATCGCGCCATCAACACTCATGGCTGCCCATTCCAGCAACCATTGCCAATCCAGATCCGGATGGTCCAGATAAAACCAGCTTGCCCACGACTCGCTCGTCGTCAATGGCGTGCCAAAGCGATCCGCCCACGCTGAAAACGCAGCGAGTCTTTGCTGTTGCCGCTGGAAAAGCATCGGCATGACCGCACGATGCGCTTTGTTGCAGCGATCGCTGAACTCTTTGAACCAATCGTCCCGGCGATAGATGCCCTGGCTTATAAATTCATTGAATCTGCTGCGGCTGGTCCAGCGTGAATCGGCATCCAGATAGAAATGGACATCCAGACAGTCGAAATTCAGCGGTACGCTCAGCCATCTCTCGTCGCCGTGAATCGAGGCGGTGAAGCGCAGCTCGGGAAATTCCCTTTGCGCCATCTTCAGGGCGCTGTTTAGGTCGTCGGACAAAAAATCGCTCTGTTCAGCGGTAAAGGGCAATCCCTGATCCCAATCCAGATTCAATTTTTCTTTTAACATCTGTTTATAGCCGTTCATAAAAAACGGCACCTCGTTGTGCAGATCGACATAGAGGAGATTGGCAAAGCCGAACTCTTTTTTCCAGCGATGCAGAAAGGGGATCCAGATCTCGGCTGCCTCCCGGTGGTTGCGCGGTATGCGGTCGACTTTTGGCGACACGCCACCCAGGCCACACCAGTTGGTCTCGTCGAACCACCAGGTGCTGAGAGTATAAAAGAGATTTTTCTGCAATACTTTTTGCATAAAGTCAATCAACCACAAACCTGCCGGACCGCTGCATTCCTTGGTGTTGGCCCAGGGCATGAAGGGCCGCTGCGGATCGGCCCACGCAAATATGGTTTCTGGGTGGTCGAGATGGATCAGATTGGGCAGTGGATCGATGCGCACTGTGTTGTAGCCCCGTTCAATGGTTTCATCCAGCACCTGATTGTAATCGGCAAACGATTCGCCGGGCAGGTGGCGTACCAGATATCCCTGATCCCACATGATGACGGTTACTCGGCGGGGATGCAGATAATCGCGGCAGTCGAACTTGGGATCAGCCGGCCAGCTCTGCGTCGGCAAGGTGCGGGAAATCTGTGAAGGGTAATCCATGCTCTTCCTTTCGGTTATCGGCACTTGAAAATTGAGTGCTGTTTTCGACAGGCATCATTTGGCGATTGAGGCGATTTCTGCAGGCAGCTCGCCGTTCCAGCCGCCTTCCTCCAAACCGGTTTGCACGATCTCCTCGAGAAGTTCATCGAATCCGGGAGGTTTCTCGGGAAAGCTGTGCTCATTATCGGACCACAGGTTCAGACCTTTGTTGTAAAAGATGTTGCCCTGCTCGTTCTGGCTCCAGACGCGGTTCTGCGACCAGACGCGCCAACCCGGCGAAGAGTCGGCGGTGACGACCGGCCCCCAGACGATATTGTCGCTCACAACCGCTCCGTCTACATTGTCGTCCATATAAATGGCGAACATCCATTTTTGTTTTTCGCCGGCGATCGACCGCCGTTTCAGCAGGTTTTTGTGATAGAGATTGCCCATTCCGGTCGACCAGGCATACAGCGGCGCACCGTCGCTCATCTTTTCCAGGTATTCGAAGACGGTATTCAGGCAAATCTTGTTGTTGCTGCTGTGCAGATATCTCTTGAAATTTCCGCGGCTGAAAACCGATTGCCTGCCGTCGGGAAAGTCCTGCCATCGGGTGGCATATTGCGCGTTTGCCCGGCCATAGGTGTCGACTCCGCCCGGATCCTGCGAATCCACTGCCGCGGCAAAGGCATCCGGGCTGAATGCATCCCAGTTTGCCCCGCAAATCTGAATGCCGACATACGGGATGTGGTGAATGATGTTGTGATAGATCTCGTTTCCGCCGCTCTGATAAAGAGTGATCGCTGCTGAATGCAGATATCCCCCTTTGCCGGTATGGCTGATCGTGTTGCGCGACAAGATGTTGTTCTTGTTCACATCTTTCAGCCCCGGACCATAGCCTTGCAAAAGAATGCCGCCGCACCCCATATAGACCATCTCGTTGCCGATGATCCGGACCCTCTGGGCATATTTTTCCAGATCAATGCCGTAGCTGCCGCTGTGCACAAATTTGCAGCCTTGCACGAGCAGATCCTCGACATCTTGACAATAGAGCATGGCATCCGGTAATTCGGCCTGGCGTTTGATCCATTCTTCCGGCCAACTGTCTTCCGGCATACGATCGGTGCAGCGAAACTCGATGCCTTGAAAATGGATGTGTTTGACCAGTTTTTGCCGGCTCTCGTCCCCCTCGATGTGCACAAGCCGATAGAGCATTGGCGCGAAAATCTCATCTTCGTCTGTCAAAAAGCCAGTTAAAGGCCACAGATAGACTTTGCCGTTGCGGCTGTCGATCGCCCATTCGCCCGGCTCATCGATGAAGGACAGGGCGTTGAGCAAATTGTAATTGCCTTCCTGGAAGGAATCGCGCCAAAAGGTTGTCGGATTTTTGCTGTGCCGGTAGGCGGTCGAACTCTTTGCATCGATGTTTTTGAGGACCGAAATCGTATTCCAATAGTTCACCGGCAGCAGATTGATCTCGATTTCGCCGTCCAGGCCTTCCAGATCTCGCAATTCGTGTTCTTTAAACTGCAGCATCTGCCCGCCGCTCCCAACAGGGCCCACTCGCAGCGGTTTGGACCATTGATGCCAGTCGTCTGTATTGGTCAACCTGGCGAGAGTCTGCGGTTCACCGTTGACGTAGAGAAAATGGAACTTCCATCCCTTTTCCAGGTCGGCGACATAAATTTTCCCTATCTGTTCAGGACGCAAATCCTTGTCCTCTTCCGTCAACAACCGCCAGCCGTCGATCTTTTTGCCGCCGCTCAATACCGGCTTTTCATCGGCATAAGCCATATAGCGGACCGGTGCATGTTCTTCGCCTGAATCTTCCGGCAGGAGTTGAAAGACCTTGTCGCGGTAATAGGTGCCGCCGCGCAAAAACACGGTGAATCCTGAATCCGGCATCGGCGACTTGCCCTTGATCGCATGGATGGTGTCGCGAGCTTTTTCCAGGGTTGCAAATGGTCTGGCCAAAGTGCCTGGCTGGCTGTCGTCGCCTGACGGAGCCACATAAAAGGTGTTTCTTTGTGGTTGGTCCACCGCACAGCCGCAATACAAGGCCAGACAGAGCAACCAATGAGAAAGCTTTTTCACTGCCATTTTATCTCCTGTTTGCTTTCGTATAAGCGATAGGCGCATGGATAAGGCATCTTGTTTGACGGCCATGTACCTCGCCCTTCCTTGCGCTCTAGCGACCGGCGCGGTCGATATCCAGTCTGGTGCGGATGTTGTGCATTCGGTCTCGGTTGAGAGGATAAAAAAAGAGCAGAAAAATCCCGAACATGAAGCCGATCGGTTGGGTCAACACCAAAGCCAAAAACCAATAGCGAATGGTTTCGGGGGACTGCACAGCCAGGGAGGCGTTGAACCCCGATGCGGCCAAAAGAACACCCTGAAAAACCAGCGAGGCGGAAGTTGCCAATTTGTCGAGACTGGTGTAAACCGCACCAAAAAATCCCTCGCGCCGTTCGCCGTTCTCCAACTCGTCATAGTCACAGATGTCGGCGATCATGGAATTGGCGATCATCGGTATGGTGTTGGTGAAGACACCGATCAACGCCGCTGTCAATAGACTGGGCCATTGCATCGTCAACGTCCATGATAAATTGCCGATTGAAAATGTGTGGCTGATGAAAACGCTGTCGTGGTTGGAAAAGGTAAACCATAGCGATATATAAGCGACTGCACTCATTGCCATCATCAGTTGCAGCGTCGGCTTTTTGCCGAGACGATTGGACAAAGCGGCGATGGGGGACATGGCAAGGAAATTGGTGATGTTGATGGCGTTGAAAAAAACCGCCAACAGCGCCACGCCTTTGAGCTGCTCACCCTTGCCGATATGGTAGACAAACACATAGAAGAAAAAGATGCCCGTGATGGCCATGCCGAAGCGGGCAAAAAAGTTGCCTGCCACCAACAGCCAAAACGGCCGATTGTGCAAGGTGGCTCTGATTGCCTGGCGGAGCGGCATTTGACTCTGCCGTTCCACCGCAACCGGCCGTTCTCGGCAAAAGAGAGAGGGAAGGCCGGTAAGAACAATGACCATGCCAAAAAGAATGCTGACCGGGATTACCCCTTGTGATCCTTTGAGAATATCGGCCTGATCGCCCTCGAACCACATGCAGAGTGGCATCAACCAGGGTGTCATAAATCCCCCTGCAGCGAACGCCACATAGCGCCATTTGAACAGATGGGTCCTTTCATCATAATCGGTGGTCATCTCATAGCCCATGGCGATATGCGGGATGTTGAACAAGGTATAGCCTACCGCATAGAGCAGGGTCGTCATGACCAATAAAAAGATAAAAGTTCTCCATTCCGTTTTCATGGCTTTGCCGGCGGTATGCCACCATGTTTCTTTGCCTGTGGCGGTGGGGGAGTCGACCGGCGTTTCGCCCTGCTGCGGCGCAACCTCGCTGACCTGGCTTTGCGCGACGGCTGGATCGGAGTCGATGTTCGGCAAGGGTGGGAACCACAACAGCATGCTCAACAGGGCGGATAACAGCAAACCAGCGAGCAGATAGGGGCGGCGTCTGCCCCAGCGGGAACGGGTGCGATCGGAAAGATGGCCGACCAGTGGATCGCTCAGACAATCGAGGAATCGCGGCACAGCGCATGCCAGACTGACCAGAACCGCGTTGATTCCCAGCGCATTGATATAGATGACATTGACCAGGCCATTCATGCCGTAAATGATCGCGTGGTCGGTGAATCCGCCTAGCCCCCAAAACAGGCGATTGCGACGCGGAACTTGCTGATTGATCTCCTGCTTGTCTGCATTTTTGTCCATCGATCTGCTCTTCAGGTTTTTGGTCTCCGGCGGATTTTATCGATAGAGCATAGCAATTCCAAAGCAGAAAATCAAGAACAAGATCATCCTTAGCGACCAGATAGGATTTCTGAGCGGCTGATGGCTGAATAGATGGGGAAAACCAAAAGGCAACGACACCAGAGCGGTCTGTTAAAAAAGCCGCAGGTCAGCGATAAATGAAGCGAGGAAATAGCGACCCAATGCCTCTGTTGATGTGTCTTGGATAGTCGAGTCGGTTATCGATCTTCTGACCTCTGTGTTCTGATTCAAGAGGTCGTGAGCGGTGATTCTCAATTCGCCCCTTTCGTTTTTTCCGACTTTTTTCCCGATAGCGGCTGTACAGATGATGGAATGGGGATCTTCATGTTGGTCGAGGTTGCCGTCGTAGCGGTATTCGCCGACAATACGAATGATCAAGCCTTTCAAGGTTTGCCAATTCAAATTCGCTCGGTTCCGACTGCTGAAATAGTCAGCTGTGCTGCTTCCGGAACGGCTGGCAATAGTGTATTGGGAGCGGTGGAAGTTGCCCTGTGTGCTGATGGCAAAGTCGAGCTTTTCACTGATGTTGCTGCTTAAAACGACGCCAAGGCCGGCCGAGTGGTTAGTGTTCCGGTTCGGCCGATTGTTGATCCGGGAAGGGGTCTGGGTTGTGTTCAGATTGACATTGAAGCTCAGAGTTGAGCGCAGACTTTTTAGCGGAAAGCCGTAGGTCAGCAGCGATCTGAGAGAGCGGTAACCGTCCATGTTTTCCGGAAACCGCAGCTGGCTGCCTGGATTGATGAGGATGCTGTTATAAACTGTTGCGTCTTCGCCTGTATCAATTGTTTGCCAACCGATGTAGTTGTGCGTGATTGTAGCACCAAGCATGAGAAAGAAAAAATTATCCCTGCTTGGATTCATGCGGTTAAAGCGCAGCGACAGCGAATGGCTGTAATCCGGATTCAGATCGGGGTTGCCGGTGGTGAGCTGCAATGGATCGCTGTTGTCGACAACATCCTGCAAGTGCCTGATGTCCGGGTCTTTGGTGCGGGTGCGATAATCGACCATCAAATTCTGTTGATCGGCCAGGCTGTATCGCAGCCGCAATCCCGGCAACAAAGAGGAAAAAGCGCGGTCGGTTGTCGTTGCGTGCGGAAGAATCGCATCGTTGTTCAAGCGCGCGGTTTCGTATGCGATCGTGGCTGTGAGATTGAGTTGATCGCGACGATAGCTATAGCCTGTCCCGACATTAACAGTGCGATACACTTTATTGAACCTGCTGCTTAGGGTCGAGTCAAAAATTGCTGTTGTTTGATTGGCAGCAGACCACGTCGCCAGATCGCTCTCATCCCGGGCATACGAGTGGGATGCATGGATTTCCAGTTGGCTCTTTGTTCCGAGGGGCTCGGTAAACACGATTCGCGAGTTTATCCCATAACCGTGGCGGTCCAAATCGGCGAATTGATCCAGGGTATCTGCTTGTACCGTCGGTTCGAGATACAAGCCGACTGCATCGAGTTGGTTGTCTCCTTTTTGCGCAGAATAGGTCAAGTCGCTGTTCAGGGACAGGGTCCTCCCTGCCTGTGCAAATCGGTGGCGCAGGAGCAGGCGCGCGGAGGCGTCGATGGCGGATAAATCGGATGCAAACCTGTTGCGGACGGTGTTCAAATTCGTTCCCCCGACGTCTGTACGGCCAAAACTTTCGCTGCAGCCGTCATTGAGTTGCACCGTCAGGCGGGGGGCGAACAGCAGGGAGTTGTTTTCATCGAACCGAGGTTCCACGCGGGAATTAAATCGGTGGTTGGTGTTGCGCGAAGTTGAAAGGTTGTTTTCTTTGTAGATCTGTTCACCGGACTGGGAAAAGAGAAAGGTGCGTTCCAAAGAATTGGACGACTGGTTTTCCGCCGAGTTGAAGAAATAGCTGCCGGTAAAATCTATTTGTTTGTTCCACTGATCCTGGAAATTCACTCCAGCGGCGACGGTTTCGTTCATGCCACCGCGGGCATTGACCAGAAAATCGGCTGCCTGTCCGCCCCGGTCGCTGCCGCCGATCGGGCTGCCGCCAGGAGGTGGGCCGGCGATCCGGCTGCTGCCTGCCCCGCCGCCAGGGCGGGTCATTGCGCGACGCCCGCTGCTTTGCGCCGTGATGCCCAGCAGGTCGGCGCTGCTGAAATTTTGTTCATTGATGTTGTTGATATGACCGAGCAGGGTCAGCCTTTGCTCCTGATCAAACCGGTTGATGTTGCCGCCTGCGACATAGCGATCCTCGCTGCCATAACCGGTGTTGACTTTACCGAACTTGCCCTGTCGAAACGCAACGCGGGTGATGAGATTGATCGTTTTGACCGAATTGCCGTCGTCAAAACCGGTAAATTGTGCCTGTTCGCTCTGTTGATCAAAAATCTGGATTTTTTCGATGATTTCAGCAGGGATGTTGCGCAGGGTGGCGTTGGGATCATCGCCAAAAAACGGTCGCCCATCGAGCAAAACTTTTTTGACTTCTTCGCCCTGCGCTTGCACTTTGCCGTCCTCGACCTGGACTGCCGGCAATTTGTCGATCAGGTCCTGGGCCATGGCATCGCGCGTCACCTTATAGGCGTCGGCGCGATATTCGGTGGTATCCTCTTTGATGATCACCGCCGGTGCCGGCGCGGTCACCAAAATCTCTTTGCCCGGCAAAGCGATCGGCTGCAGCAAAATATTCTGCAGATCGATCGAGCTGCGCAATTCGATCTTCTGTTCATGGGATCGGTAGCCTAGATAGCGAATGGTCAGCAAATATTTGCCGGTTTGGAGACCTGAAAAATGAAAAAAACCATCCTGATTGGATGCAGCACCATAGCGAGTCGAGTCAGCCAGATCAACCAGCACGATGTTGGCCGATGGCAGAGCTTCCTTGTTCTCGGCCTCAGCGATCGAGCCGCGAATCGAATAGGTTTGGGCGCCGAGCACACCAACCAGCAAAGTATTGAGAATAATAATTTTTTGTAGAATCGAAATTTTGTGGTTGCGACTGGTTTGACTTTTCATGGTCTTCTTTCACTGTCGTCAAAAGCTGTGGATTGGCTTGCCTTGATGCGGTTTGTTTTGTCTATTTGGACAAAGCTGCAGTGAGAATCATTCCCGGATGATGCAGATTGGTCGTTGTGATCAATTTATCGGATGGCAGTGCTATCGTTGTTTGAGTATCCCCAGACACTCTTTGGCGTGTGGACACCACTTGGCGCATCCCAGATCGATTTTCGGGTTGCGTACAATCTGTCCGCACCGGTCGCAGGTGCGGGTGGGGTCGTCTTTCCAGAATTCGATTTCGTTGCCGCAGGATGGACAGGCCACCTCATAAATGTCTTCCGGTTTCCAGAAGCGCTGGTCTTGTCCCGGGCAATGCAATTTGCTCATAAAGTTTCCTTTGCCCTGGTTTTGCCCAGTTCATGGCAAATGCGGCCGGCCAGCACAGTTACATCTTCCGTCGGCAGGGCATGGCGAATGGCCGCCGGCAAGAGAAGATCGGCTGTGGGAGAAAATTCATTATCTCCCGTACGATAAACCAACCCGATCTGCAGCAACCCGACCACCTGGATACGCGCTCCCAGATCACCGATTGCGAGCGGTTGCCAGTCAAAGCAATCAAGTCGATCCCGCAACCGCTGCAAGTCATTGCCAATAGCGCTTACCAGCGGCAGGAGGGAGCGATTGCGAAATGGCTGCCAGTAGAAAAGTCCGCCTGGCAGATCGCGAAAGGAAATCCAGTCATCGTTTTGGCGCCAGTTCACCTCGCTGAGCAAGAGGTGGAGCAACAACAAACGGTCGACCGGCCTGGCAGGCTGCTCCAGAGACAGGTCCAGCAGCTCCAGCTCCGGCAGAGTCAAAAGCAGATTTTTGCCGAGAAAGCGAACGCTGCTGCGTTCGTTCTGTGGGGCAGGCAAACCCAATCGCCGACATGCGGCATCCAAATCGCGGCTGCGCAGCCGTTCGATGGCGAGCTGAAGGGCTTTTGCTTGTCCGTTTTGTTGATTCAGATGGTGTTCCAATTCTATGCTTTGTTGCTTGTTGATGCAAGAAAGGCATGTACTGTCGGAAAAGCGCTGCGTTCGGTATGGGGCAAAAAGAGCGCTCCCGTATAGTGATTCATGTAATTGGCTTCAGTGCTCAATTCGATATAGGTCATTCGTCTGGCCAGATTGAGTTGGTGTTGGCGGAATTCCTGGGATACCAACACCATATACGCGCCCATGAGCGATGAATTGCCGATATAGCGATATTTTTCCCGCGGCAGATCGGGCACCAGACCGATGATCATGGCTTTTTCGATATCGAGAAAGCGGCCGAATCCGCCGGCGATATAGATGCTCTGCAGGTCGCTGAATTGCAGCCCGACTTTTTCCAGCAGCAAGGCACAGGCGGAATAGATCGCGGCTTTGGCGCGGATGATGTTGTCGATGTCGATCTCGCTGAGAGTAATCGCTTTGCCGTTGGCGCTCTGTTCCGGGGGGACGATGATGTAGCGGGCAATCCGCTCGCTGGTGTCTATGGCCATTGACGGTCGGGAACGGTCGAGTTTGCCCGCCGCGTCGATCCAACCGTTGACAAAGAGATTGGCGAGCAACGAAATCATGCCGGAGCCGCAAATCCCTCGCGGCCGCACGTTGCCGATCACCTGGCAAACCGCTTGCCCGGTCACTGCGTCGATTTCCACCCGCTCGATCGCACCGACTGCGGCGCGCATACCGTGGTCGATGCCGCCGCCCTCAAAAGCCGGACCGGCGGAACAGGCGCAAGTCAGGAGAAAATCCTGGTTGCCGATAACCAGTTCGCCATTGGTACCCACATCGATGAAAAGATTGACCTGGTCGGTCGGGGTTGCCAAATCGGTGCACAAAAGCCCGGAGGTGATGTCGCCGCCCACATAGCTTCCCACACACGGCGCGATATAGATCCAGGATTGCGGATTGATCTCGATGCCGACCTCCTCGGCGCTCAAATAGGGCGCTTCGAGCAAGGTCGGTGTGTAGGGCTCCAAACGGATATATTCGGGGTTCAAACCCAACAGCAGATGGACCATGGTTGTATTGCCGGCAATCACGCCGTTGCAGATTTCGCTCGGCAGCACCCCATGGCCGCTGCATACCTGCTTGATCAGCCGATTGATGGTGCGCAAGACCCGCACGCGCAATTCCTGCAGATGCCCCGGTTTTTGCGCATAATTGATGCGGCTGATCACGTCCAGGCCGCATTCGATCTGATCGTTGTAAGCGGTGCGGGTGGCGATAATTTTGGCCAGGGGCAGGAAAACCAGTTGCACAGCGATCGTCGTGGTGCCGACATCGACAGAGATGCCATAATGCCGGGTGGTGCGATCACCTGGCTCGATGTCGATAATATGGTTTCGCTGCGGGGTGCGGATCAGAGTGATGGTGACCTGGCCATTTTCCTGGCGCAACAGATCTGCCGTCGAGCGCAAAACGGACAGCGAATAGACCACCTCGGTCTTGCCCCATTCCTTTTGAATGGTACGGGTCAGGCGATCGATATCGGAAAGCCCATGGTCCGCTTGCGGCGGGGGAACCTGCACAACCCACTTGAGCGCCAACGGATCATACTGATAGTCTTCCGGCAACAACTCATGGCGGATCAGCTGAATGTCGTCGAGTTCGTCGCTGAATTTGCCGCCTTCGCGACCGATCGGCTCTTGCACTTCAACCCTCACCGGCGTGTCGAGGATTTTGGTGCGACACGCGAGCACGTAACCTTCGGAGACAGTTGCAGCCGACAGAACTCCCAGACTGTTTGAATCGACATCGCCGCTCACAATGCGGACGATGCATTTTCCGCAGGTCCCCTTGCCGCCGCACGGGAAATCGATTTCCACGCCCGCCTGTCGGGCCGCTTCGAGAAGATCGCTGCCCCGCGGCAAATCGATGGTTTGTCCACCGGGTTGAAAAGTGATCAGAGGCATAGGGTTATCGTACCCTGTTTTGGCTCGGTCAATTCAATTTTGCTTTGATAAAACTCTCCAGGTCAGCCGCTTCCTGAGGGCCGACGAGCGCTTGCCAGCCGGGCATGCTCTCTTCCAGCTCACCGCTGATCTGTGCCACATAACCGGGAATAATGATCTTGCGGCTGCTTACCTGGGATTCGAGATCGATTTCCTTGGCGAATTTGGCAATTTGCGCGCCGGAAAACTTGCCCGCGGCCCAGGCCGTGAGCACGCTCATGCCTTCGCATTCAGGGACCAACAACCATGCGCTGATCCCAGAATTCTCGATTTCGCCCGAGACAATGAAATAGGTCAGAGAAAAATTGGTGGTCACAAAGACCGGAGAATCGGCTTTCGGCTCACCGATCGGATAGAGCTTTGGTTCCACCTGGATTGGCTTCTGCGGATCGGTAAAGATGTTCATGCGCAGAGTCATCAACGGCGCCAGCAATGCAGTGTCAAAGGTCGGCAGAACACAGATTCCGCCGTATTTGCAGATTTCGCCGATCGCTTCGACGGCCGCCGCAAAAAGATCGCCCTTGTCGATAAAATGGATGCCCGGATAGCCGAGCGGTTTAAAATTGTCAAGAATTGCCGCCCGGCGGGCGATCGTCCGGCTTTGCCACTGCTCAGCCGGCGATTGACTGTGGATGTGGAGCAGCAGCTCGTTGAACCCCTTTTCTTTGATCTCGGCAGTCAAGGCCGCCAACTCGTCCAGGCTGTCTGCGGTTACCGCCAAAGCATGACCGAATTCCTGTGCGGTTGCCAGCAATTTTCGGGTCTGGTCAGCATCCGCGGCCACCAGAACGCTGTTTGAACCGGAGACCGCCTTGCCAGCTGCGCGCAACCCTTCCGGATTGTTGCTGCGCAACACCAATGGCCGCTTCACGCTTTCGCGGACTTTATTTGCGATGCGGGCATAGTGCTCTGCATCGCTGCCGGTTTGGGTCACGCAAACCATGTCGATGATCAGCGTTTCGCCGACTCGCTCCAGTTTGTAGTCGCGAATGTGGGCAAGAATCGTGTCGATGCGCGCCGGATCATCGTTGTCGGCGATGTTGATCGCCAATGCGGTCTGATTGACAAAAGTCTTTTCGTGGCGGTAGAGAACCGTTTCATCGCCGAGCTTGAGCGATTTGGTTTCTCCCAACTCGAGCAGTTTTACCGGTGGTTCGCTCGCTGCGCCCAGAACTCGTTTTGCCTCTTCCGAGGCATATGGACATTGGGAGAGATCTGCTTTTTTGGCGGCCAGTTTCATGGCAAAGGCCAGACAGGTGTTTGAGCCGCACTCTTTGCAGTTGGTTTTGGGCAACAGTTTTTGTATCTGCAAGCCGGTCAGCGCCATATCTCATCGTCCTTATACTGGTTATGGATCCGCGATCTGAGCGCGGATCCCATTCCTGTTGTTTCTTGATGCCCAGGTTGCGGCTATCTTTTGTCGAGCAATCGGCTGATGCTCTTTTTCAAGGTCTGCACGGTTTGTGGGTGGTAGCAGATCAGGATATCGGCTCCAGCAAAGAGAAAACTCTGTGCCGTGGCGATTTCCCAGAGCGCAGCGCGTTTGCCCAACTCGCCCCATTGCGGGAAATCCGTCTCCAGAGCCCGGAATTCCTTGATTTTGATGCATTCCTGGCCCGGCGACAGGATCATCGGTCCGGCGAGCATCTTGTCGCCGTTCAGGCCGGTATAGCGGATGCGCTCCATCACTGAATAGGTATACTCGATACCATATCCCACCGCACCGGTCATCGGATCCATGACAATCTGCTCGGGCTTGACGTCCATGTTGGTGAGCAGAATATTCATCTGCTTCGCAATATTCACATCGATCGGGCTCTGTGAAACCACCGCATGGCCGTAGGCGATCGCGGCTCCGGCAATGGTGCGGTAATTGTCCTGCTCAACCCAGTTGAGCAACAGATTTTCACCGGCACAGGCCTGCGCAACCGCTTTGAGTACCTGGTTGTTGCGCTCGAAGTGGCTGTGGCCGGTGATGATCAGGGGAACATCGACTGCAGCCAAAACCTGCTTGACCAGTTCGACAGCTTGCTCGGGAGTCCGGTCGCCCTTTTCCGGGTGGGTGCCTTCCAGACGCACGCTGATCAGGTCAGCGCCGTATTGTTCAACACAGCGGCGGGCCATCTCAGCCGGCTGCTGCAACAGGTCGCCATAGATTTCGCGCAGCACCGCAGGATATTTTTCACTGATGTTATCGAAAACTTCCATGGCAAACAGCGGGCGATTCGGCATCTCGCCTTCCCAGAGATGAAACGGCATGGCGGTTTCGCCGCCGATCGTATAGGTTTTGCCTCGTGTGCCGCCTTGCTCGCGGGTGGCCCCAAGTTTGACCATCCAGATCGGCACTTCGCATTTTTCTCTGCGGATGGCAAAGGATGCCACTGAGCCGATACGTTCCGCCGCAGTCGCTTCCTCAATTCCTGCATCAGCACCCTTTGTGGCAGGTGCAGGTGGTGCTGCGGCAGCCGCCGCTGCAGCCGGCGGTGCAGCGGTGACGGTTGCAGAGGAGTAAGACGGCATCTCCTGGTCGAGGAATTTTTCTCCCAGTGTTTGAATGATCCCGCGCACAATGTCGCGGGTCAGCGATTGTTTGACCTCATCGACGATTTCCCGTTTGATCGATTCTTTCAAGTGGGCGAGCTGTTCAGGCGTCATGGTTTGCTCCTCGCTATCGGTGCGCTCGGCGATGGGTTCTGCTCCCGCTTCTGCCGGGTGCGCGACTGCAGCTGCTGCAATGGACCCGACGGGCGATTCCGCTTTTGCGGCATCCGCCAATAACGTGATATCAGGCATTTCCAGCGCGGGATGGCCGACTTTTATCATATAGTCCCGCACAGCCAGGGCATCGGAGGCAATGGTTTCATCTGCGATTTTATCCAGCAGATCCGGTACTCCCTGTTCGGCAAATCTTTTCTGCAAATCCTCGCCTAAAAGGGTCTTGAGCTCTTTGGTCATCCAGACCAGACGGCGATGACCGCCATCGGCAAAGAGAAATTTTTTCGAGGTGAGGAAGATCTTGCCGCAGCCCATAAAGCCCGGGGTTTGTTGACCGCCGCCGACGGTTCCGGCAAGGGTGGAAAAACTCATGCCGACTGGCGTGTCCTCCAGATATTCGCGGTTGACAGCCATGATGCCGTTGCATTCCGGCAAATAGGCGCAGATCACTTCAAAACAGCCGCAGCTGGTCATTGGCCGATCCATGATCGAGTAAGCGCAAAAACTCTGCACGGTCTTGTGGCTGTTGGTGTAGACGTATTCATCCACACCCTGCCAGATCCCGCGGATCGGATCCAGACATTCGCCTTTTTTGACCGGTTGGTTGGGGCCGGTCTCGTCGATTTCAAAGGCAGCTTTGCCGTCCAGCCAGTTGTATGCCCCGCACAAACCCAGCCGTTCCGGAGTGATGATACAGACATGGTTGGGGGCAAAGGACTGACAGAGCAGACAGCTGTAAAAAGTGTCCACTGAATCATCAGTCATCGATTCCAGGCGCCGGTTGCGCTCGTCATAGACCTTGCGGGCGACGGCCAGGCGTTTTTCCACCTCGGACAATTCGGTGATCAGGGTAACCTTGACCTTGTCGACGATTGCGGGATAGTCGGAGATAAATTTGGCGTGAATGATTTCGCCGTAATCCTTGAGGCGCAATCCCTTGGCAAACCCGCTCCTGGAAATCCGGGTCCAGACAATATCGCGTTGACCCATGTGCCAGATGCCTTCGGCGCCGTTGACCAGATGGTGGATTTGGCGTTCGAGGATCGGCTCGAAATCGGTCTGCATCTTGCGTCCGGCAACCTCTACCCAGATCGCCAACGGCAGCGCAGCTCCGGGCTCAACGCTATCGATATCCGGCCCGATGATCTCGATTTCGCCATCGTTGATCTCGTCCATTTCCGCGGAAGTGACGAATTCAAAAGCCGGGGTACGGTTGCCGCCGAATTCCACCTGCACATCGGTTTTGCGGATGCGTTCACCTTCAAAGGCCGGACCGTATGGCACCGGAATCGGGACTTTGGTGATCTTTATTTTACAGCCCCTCACTTCGAGCGCTTTTTCGACCATCTGGTCATGCGGCACATTCGATACCACATGTTCATAGGTACAGACACCGGTCGGCAGAATTTGTGGAATTGGTGTATCGGCGATGACCGGAAATCCATAGTTGATGGCGCCGGCCGCTGCCGCGTATTTGTCCGGAGTGACCTCGCCCAGGGCCAAAACAAAGGCAAAGATTCGGTTTTTGTTGTACTTGAGATTGCGCTCAAAATCGCCTGGTTTAACACCGCCAAAAGAGAGTGCAGCGCGGTTGGCAAATCCCAGGGCATAGATCAGCGCTGAAACGTCGTTGCCAAAAGGCACCAGCCGTGTTTCCCAGCCGAGTTGCACACCCTCTTCGGCGAGTTGCCGGGCAAAATGGTGTCCGTTGAGACCACCGCCCATAAAAACATAGATGTTTTTTTCCTGCAATTCGCGGGCGATTTTGACCGCCATGGCATTGTTCGGCGCTGCACCGGTGACGGCGGCAAATCCGGGTGCCGTGCCGTCGACGAATTCAATGCCGCGTTCCCGCAGGATGACATCATTGGCCGCGCCCAGCCAGATGTCGTCCACCGGGTTGGGCCCAATGAGATATTTACATGCTTCGATGATTTCACAGGCGAACAAGGCCGCCACCCCTGCGTCCAACGCATTGCCGAGATAGGGCAACCAGACCCGCTCGGATGGCCGCGCGGGCAGCAGCTCCTTGGCCAGGCGAAGAATATGGCGCAAGTCGGCTAGGGTGTTCACCGCTTCGCCGGTAAACGAATAGATGACCGGCAGATAATAAGCCGTGTCCGGGAATGCGACGGCCTGGGATTCGCCTTTCTGGGAGATCGCCTCATCGAGTTTGGCTTCTGCACGGGCTACCCATTCGACCGCTCCATCGATTGCACTGCTGCAGATCAGCTTAGACATCCAGCGCTCTCCTATCTTTCATGTCATACAGCTTGCGTTCCGCTTTTTTATCGATTCCAAGTTTGCCGCGCGCAGCATCGAGAAGCGACATAATCTTTTCCGTGGCTTGCTTTGCATCAGAACAGACATGAAACGAAGCGCCGAACAATTCCCGCGCCTGTTCGTTGAGGAAATGGCTGACGTTCTCAGACCCGGAAATGTGAAAGGGATGGCCGAGAATGACATCTATGCCTGAAGCGACAAAATAGCAACCGATCGAGACGGCTTTTTCGCTCATCCACTCTGGCGCCACGCCGACCGCCGGGACCTGCGAAAGGTCATCGCCCAACCCGCCTTCGCGCACGATCTCCGTGGCGGCCTCGAGGATGCGGGAGTTGTCCACGCAGCTCCCCATGTGCAGAATCGGCGGAATGCCGACCGCTTCGCAAACTTCGCGCAAACCGCTGCCGGCATGGTCCAGTGCGGTTTCCGGCGTCAAACGACCCTGCTTGGCTGACGCGATGGCCGCACAACCGGTTTTCAGCACCAGCACGTTTTGTTTGATCAGCTCCTCAGTCAGGGTGTTGATATAGTCGTCGAGTTTCTCCTTGGCGTTGTTGCAGCCGACGATGCCGACCACTCCTTTGATGCGGCCTTGCATGATCGCATCGTTGAGCGGCCGAAAGGAAGCGCGGTACCTGCCGCCCAGCATATACTTGATCGCATCGACGCTGAAGCCGGCCACCAGTGGTTTGGTTTCCGACGGGATGACGACCTTTTGAGGGTCCCGGTTCTGGTAATTGTCAATCGCCAGTTTGATGATCGCCTTGGCCGATTCCAGGGGATCATCGCCGTTAAAGGGCAGGTGGGTGGCACCCGCAGTCATCGCCAGTTCTGAAGTCGAAACGATGCGCGTGTGATAAGACGCCGCCACTTGCGGCAGACTGGGCATGCAGCATTGCACATCGATGATCATGACTTCCACCGCACCGGTGACAATGGCCAGTTCCTGCTGTAAAAAATTGCCGGCGACCGGAATCCCGTGGCGCATCAAGATTTCATTGGCTGTACAGCAGATGCCGGCCAGGGTGACGCCTTCTGCGCCGACATCTTTGGCCGCTTGCACAATCTCCGGCGATCGCACCGCCACTGCCAACATTTCCGAAAGTTCCGGTTCGTGACCGTGCACGAGCAGGTTGACAGTGTTCTTGCCCAAAACACCGAGATTGGACTGGCTGCGCACCGGGACAGGGGTGCCGAACAGGATGTCGGAGGCCATGGTGGCAATCCGTGAACCTCCCCAACCATCTGCCAGGGCAGTGCGGAATGCCTGCAGCAGCAAATGCCGATACTCGTGATCCACACCCATATGGGTGCGGTGCATCGATTCGACGATCATCCGATCGATTCCTTGCGGCGCGACTTGATGGGTTTTCCACCAGGCCTGCTGTTTTTCAGGAGCCAGGGACAAGGTCTTGAGAAGTTCTTCCTGCGCAGTGAACTCGGCCAGAAAAAGGTCGACCAATTCGAGTGCAATTTCGTTGTCGCTGCGACCCTGGGTTTCCACCCCGTACGCCTTGGCGCTTCGATAAAGAGCTCTGCTGTCCTTGATTTGATAACCATTGCCCTGGCCTTCGGCCACTTTTTTCAGCCGCAGCACCAGATGGCGGCTGTGATCGGAGTGCGCCGCAGCGCCGCCGACCACCTCGCGCAAAAAATTGCGCGCCACTATGGTGTCGGCGTTGGCGCCGCATACCCCATAGGGCGATTTTGCAGTGATCCGGCAAGGACCCATGTGACAGATTCGACAACAAATGCCGCCGGTCCCAAACTTGCAAGTGACTTTTTGCAGATCGGCACGGTCGAAACATGTTTCAACACAGTCAACCCCGGCTTTCGAAAGCACCTGCAGCGATGCAGGGTCCGATACCCGCTCATGAACTGCAACTGTTTCATTTCCCATCAAATCCTTCTCCTGGCATTGTGCATCGCTGCTCGAAAACGCCGCGATGTCGATCGCTGAAACGTTTTCGATGGCTTGGCATGGCTCTTTGCTCTTTCAATATCCCGCGTCGGCGAGAAAAAGATCGATTTTTTGTACGACCGCATGATCGTCGGACAACCTGTGCAGCGGTTGGCCGTTTTCGCTGATGGCCGCGATTTGTTCATCATCGGGCAGAGCGACGAAATAATCAGCGCCCACTGAAGCGGCAATCTGTTGGCTGCGCTCCGGCAGATCATCACGCCGCAAGCGATTGACCACCAACGCACATTTGTCGTGGACGATCCCCATTTCGGCGGCCAAGCGGCTGAGACGCTGCACCGTCTCCAACCCGCGTTGCGATGGATCGGCAACCAGGATCAACAGATCGACCGATTGCACGATACGGCGCGAAAGATTTTCCAGTCCCGCTTCATTGTCCAAAACAACAAAGGGATAATTATCCGCTATTTGCGTCAAAGCGTTCTTTAGAACATTGTTTGCATAACAATAGCAGCCCGGTCCCTCAGGACGCCCCATGCTGATCAGATCAAAATCCACTGCTTCGACCAAACTTTCAGCGATTTTCAGCTCCAGCAATTGTTGCTTGGCAATGCCGGTGGCCATGCCTTTGCCGGCGATTTCCCTGGCCTCCTCGCGCACGGTTCCCAGGCTTTTATGGACCTGGACGCCCAGCGCAGCATCCAGACACGCATTGGGGTCGGCATCGACGGCGAGAACCGGTTTGCGGCCGCGGCGGATCAAACGAGTGACCAGCAGAGCAGCCAGAGTGGTTTTGCCCACGCCGCCTTTGCCGGTTATGGCGATAAATTGAGACATAACAGGTGCCTGATTAAGAGTCAGAGCGGTTAAAGTGACTTGCCGGCTGCAACGATTTGCATCACTCAGCCCTGTAAATGGAGGTCGCAGGGGCTGCAAGGTGAAGTTGCCGCCGGCTGGAAAATCAAGCCCTGTCGAGCTGACGCCTTGAAAAAAATCAGCTCGATGGGGCAGTTTTTTTGAGAATTTCTGCGAAACAGCGCACCAATTCCGGTTCGAGATTATCGATTACCGATACGCCGTCGCGATCGGCGCGGCGCAGAGATTCGGCAAAAGGAATCATACCGATAAATTCCTGGTCCGGCAAAGATTGCCGGATAAAGGCTTCATCGGCTGGTCCGGTGACCTTGTTGCCGACAAACGCGAGCTGCTGAAGTCCGATATCGCCGGCCATGCGCTGCACGCGCCGGGCGCTGTCGATCGAACGTTGTCCGGGTTCGACCACCACCAAAAGCTTGTCGACTCCACGCGCGGTTGCCCTGCCTAGATGCTCCACGCCTGCTTCCATGTCCATGATCAGGGCTTCATTCTTGTACAAGACCAGATCGGTGACCAAGGCCCGCATGAGCACGCTTTCCGGACAGGCACAGCCGCTGCCGCCTCTTTCGATGGCACCCAGCACAATCAGCGCAACCCCGCGATGATTGAGCGCAAAGCGGTCGGCAATATCGCTGACTTCCGGATTGAGGCGAAAGACCTGTCCATACTGCTTGACTTTGGCGCCGGTGCGCTCTTCGATCAGCGCAATTTGCTCGGAAATCGGCACGATTTGTTTTTGCTGCTCCAGGGATATGCCGAGCGCGGCAGCGAGATTGGCATCCGGATCAGCGTCCACCGCCAATACGCGATGGCCTTTGGCGGCCAGCGATAGAGCGAGCACTGCCGCCAGGGTCGATTTGCCGACGCCGCCTTTGCCGGATATGGCCAGTTTCATGCAAGCCTCCGTTTAAAAACCATATTTACGCCGCATGGCGGCTGAGAGCTGATTCGTCAATTCGAACACTTTTTCGGCATCCGCTGGATCCATGGATCCGGTGCCACAGGAGGGGCTGATCACCGCCTGATCGACGATCAATCGCTTGTCAACGCCTTTAGCGGCCAGATTTTCCATCATCTTTTCCAGATGCGCGATCAGCGACTCTACGCCCTGCTCGCGAATCGCGGTGGATGTCGGCACCACACCCCAGGCCAATCCGCCGCCGCGCTGCAGATGCGCCTTGACCGAATCGCTGTAGATGGCAATGGTTTCGCCGTACTCAAAGGCGTCGAAATTGACCAGATCCACGCCGGCATCGATGAGAATGCTCCATTCGGTGTTGCCGCAACAATGCACCCCTGCGATGGCGTTGTCCGCATGGATCGCATCGACCACCTCCGCCAGATGCGCCACCACGTCTTCGCGTTTGACCGAAACATAGGTCGAGCTGCCAAAAGCCGACAGAATGGGTTCGTCGATAAAACAGATCACCTTTTCGGCATAAGGCTGAAATTTTTGAATTTGCCAGCGGCATTTCATGGCCAACGCCTTGATAATGACATCGCGGAATTCTTCATTGTAATAAATGGCGCGCTTGTTCTCGTCGACAATCGTCAGAGCAAAACTGCATGGCCCGGTGGTCTGCACTTTGACGAACGGCAGTTTCTGCCCTCGGCTTTGCAGCCGCCTTTCCAGCGCATAGATGCCTTTGGAAAAAGTCTCGCTGATCGCCAGCGCCGAACAATCACCGTTGCCCGTATCCGGATCCATGGCGGTCATGTAAGCTTCGTAAAATTGTGCAAAACTTTCTGAATAGTCACCGGAAGTGTCGATGTAGAGCCTCTTTTTCTCCTGATCGATCACGCTGCAGGGGATGCCTTCAGAATACTGGATTTCCATCTGTTCATTCAGGCTGATTTTGGGCAATTGCGGCCAGAACGGCGCCATCGGCAGACGTGTCAAAGAAACATCGACGGCATGCTCGATGTCGGTGAAGGGCATGCTGCCGATTCCGGTTGCCAAAAAGCGGGGTTGATGAAGGGACATAGCGATTCTCCCTCGAGTTATCGGTTCAAAATTATGCAAATACAGCTTGTTTGATGGCACGGATATGGGCCGGAGTGGTGCCGCAACAACCGCCGATGATTTGGGCCCCGGCCTCGATGATCTCTGGCACCAGTGCGGCCATATCCGCCGGCGTGTCGGGAAAAACATCTTTGCCACCGATATTTTGCGGCAGGCCGGCGTTTGCATGCACCAGGATCGGAACATCGCCGGCAATCGGCTTCATTTCCTTGACAATATCCACCATGCGCTTCAGCCCGTTGCCGCAATTGGTACCGATGATGTGAGCGCCGGCATCCAGCGCTGCCCGGGCGGCTTCCACAGGTGATACACCCATCATCGAGCGATAGGAGCCTTGCTGGTTGCGTTCCAGAGTAAAAGTGCAGATCACCTCACAGTCGGTATTCTCGCGGGCGGCGCGCACTGCCAGAGCGGCTTCGTCGAGCGCGCTCATGGTTTCGACGCAGATGGCGTCTGCTCCGCCGTCTGCCAGCGCCGTCGCTTGTTCCTTGAAACCATCATACAGTTCCTGCTCGCTGACGTCACCCAGCAGAAGCATTTTGCCGGTTGGACCGATCGAGGCGATAACCCACCGCTCGGGTCCGGCAGCGCGACGGGAAATTCGTGCGGCGGCGCGGTTGAGCTCGACTGCGCGATCAGCCAGACCATAATGCTCCAACTTGAAACGCGATCCGCCAAAGCTGTTGGTCTCGATCATATCGCTGCCGGCATCGATATAGCTTTTGGCAATATCGAGGACATCTTCCGGTCGCTCGATACACCACAATTCCGGGCATTCGCCGGGTTGCAGCCCCTTGGCCTGTAAAAAAGTTCCCCAAGCGCCGTCGGAGATCAGAATGCGGCCGCTCTTGACCGCGTCAACAATCGACATTTTGGCCATATCGTTCGCTCCTTTTGTTCATGTTTCCCGGACCACCAGGTCCGGCTGCAAGACGTATTGATAAAGAGAAATGTCGCTTCCCTGGCGAGAGGCTTGAATGATCTCAGCGGTCAGAGAGGCCATCTCGGCGTAATGGGGATCGATCGAGGTGATGGCGGGGGTAAAAAAGCGCGCCAAATCGGTGTTGCCATAGCTGACAAGGGCGATTTTTTTGCTCGAATAGGAATTCCACTCTTGCAGCCGGCCGAGGATGCGCACTGCATCGATGTCGTCACAGCAAAAGAGGCCGTTCAACTGCAGCGCGAGAAAGGCCTCGCGATCGAGCGAATCGAGGTTGTCGATGATGATGCAAACTCTTGCTGGATCGGCCTGGTGAAGATGGGCGCAAAAGGTCTCTTGCATCACCTGCTGCACCATATTTTGGCCAGGCCAGGTTTGGTTTTTGATATAGCCGATCGGGCCGCAAGCGCGCTGCAACAGATATTGCGCGGCCCGGTGTACACCCAGATCATAGCTCTGGATGACATAAGAAAATGACGAACCGGTCATGGTGTGGTTGAGCAGACTGACGATGGTCTTGCCGGTTTGCAGGCGTCTGTAAAAGAGCGCGGTTTTGGATTCATCGAAGGTGGGGACAACGATCACCGCTTCATAGCGCTCGTTGATCAGTTGTCCGACGAGGCGGATCTCTTCCTGCCAGTTGTTGTAATCGATGAAGGCTTCGAGGCGGCGTCCAAGAGGAGCCATCTGTTGCCGCAGGTGGTGTACGAGCTGTTCGATTTGGGAAGAAAAGAAGGGAACGATCACCCCCCAGACGTTCTGCAGCGGGCCGAGATCAACGATAAACGAGCCTTTTCCCGCTTTTTGCACGATAAGGCCTTGTTCCCGCAAAGACTGCAGCACTTTTTTGGCGGTTTCACGCGAAATGCCGTGGCGCCGGATCATTTCATTGATCGAATCGATCTGTCCGCCAGGCGGGTAGATCTGGGTGAGAATCGCCTGTTTGTACTGCTCGATGAGGGTTTGATAGAGGGGCATGGGCCCGGCATGTGCAGCGATCGTTTTCATCGTAAAGCAGTATATAAAAGAGAACGATAAAAAGCAAGCAAAACCATCACATCACATCATACCCAGATTCGGTACTGGATTCGATGCGCAGCACCGAATACAGGTCATAGTCGCACCATGAACCGGAAGGTAGGGTTTTCAGATCTCTTCCTCATCAAAATAGAGATTGATGTTCTTGACCTCCGGTATCTTTTTGAGCCCGCGAATCATGCCGATGTTGTCTTTGTTTTTTTTCAACCGAATGGAGTAGGAAAGTTCGAGATTTTCGCTTTCGCCGATGGTGCGAGCATTGACCACTTTTAAGGATCGGCAGTATTCATGCAAAACCGACAGATAGGATGGCGAGTCGCTGTCTCTGCCGCTATAGGTGAACTGCAGCAAAACATCGCTCTGCATGCCAAACGGCAGATCGGTTCTGGCCAGGATCAGGATGATCAAACCGATCAGCAGAGTACTGAGAATTGCAATCTTGAAATATCCCACCCCGACCGCCATGCCCACCGCCAAAGCGAAAAAGATAAAGACGATATCAATGGTGTCCTTGACGGCAGTGCGAAAGCGGATGATCGACATGGCACCGACCAGGCCGAACGCGCGCGCCAGGTTGTTGCCGATCACCATAAGCACAATGGCGGTTATCATGGTCAACAGGATCAGCGACTTGACAAAATTGGTCGGATAGCCGGCTCCATGATAGGATTTGCGATAGATCCAACTGATAAAAAGTCCGCAAGCCAAGGCCAACAGAATGTTGCGGCCGATCTCCCAGCCGCTCAGCGGAAACAAGTTTATGTACAAAAAATCATTCAGCATAGTTAAATCCACAGTTTAGCAGCGAACGCCGTCGAAGGGTTCTGCTCTTTTTAAATTGGCGGTGCGAGTCCAGGCTGAAAATGTATTTCGACAGGGATCGGCGGTGCAGGGAAAAATCATGAATCACGCTTTTGATCCAGGACGGCACGCGGTTGTAGAATTTGATTTCGAAAACAAAAAAGCCGGGCAGGGTTTCAAGGAGATCCCCGTCAAAAAAGAGATCGGACAATCTGTCGGTCATCATGCTGCAGATATTTTTATCAAAAGTCAGGCGAAAAGAAGGATCGAATTTGCCGAAGAAAGCCTCTCGATCGTAATTGATCAAAATCACTGGCTGTAAATTTTTGCGGCGGTAATGGTAAAGAAACTTGCGCGCATCATCGAGCGGTTGGTCTTTGCCGTTCATCGGCAGGATAATATCGGTGGTTCGCGATGACGCCAGCAATTCCGGCAGGTTTCGGTAGTAGAGTGGGGCGCGATTTTTGGCGATGTGGTTTTGCCTTTTTCGTTTGATTTCGAGAAAGATGATGCTGTCGTTTTCCCGGGTTTCATAACCGCGAATGCGATACTTGTTGCGGTTTTTTTTGCCATCGATTTTTTCGTGATAGCAGGTCATCGCCGCTGTATCGAGATAGAGACTGCGCACCCGATATTGGCCTCGCGGATTTTTTGCCGCATAAGCGTCCGGTTTCAGATAGGGCAGGCAAGCATTTCGCAGATCATCAAGTCGGTTGACCGGGACCAGATATTTGTATTCCCTGCGGCAGGTTTGGGTTGCATCGATCATCGCCGCACCATCTGTAGAATGAGTTGCGGTAAACGGACCGGTTTGCAAACGATTTTTGCCTCAACCGCTGCACCGGATACCACCTGACCGGGGGTATGGTCGATTTGGGCAACCGCTATTCGGCACGGCCGACCACCGATCCATCGCACTTCGGGTTCGAGTTTGACCAGGGTGCCCGAGAATGCCGGCAAGCCCATTTGGGCGGCAAACTGTACGGCAAGATTTGGGCGAAGATCGATCGCATCCGTGCACCGGATGGGGATCAGCGCCACGCTGCTCTGCGCTTCTGATAAGATGAGCAAAGTATCCACCGAAAAGGAACGCTCGATGCGCCCGCTAAAAGGAGCCGCGAGCCGTTCCAGAAATGCGATTTTGCGGAGGATCAGGTCGATTTCCCGACCCAGGCGCGCAACCGTTATTCGGCTCTGGTCGATTTCCTCGGTTTTTTCTCCGGTTATCAGAGATTCAAAGACCGCCTGCGCAATATGCACTTCGAGTTGGCGGCTGCGAAGGTCATCCCGCGCGATTTGCACCTCTTGTTCGGCGACCTGGTCTTTTTGGGCGAGTTGCTCGAGTCTGCTGGTGATTTTTTCCTGTTTGTCGGCTTCCGCTTTGGCCAGCGCCAGTTTCTGTTCAGCCTCTCGCACAACCGACGGTTTGGCACCGGTGGCGCGGATTGCCAACTCGCTCTCGGCCAGTTCTCGTTCTCTTTGCAGCATCAATAACTGTTGCTGCAAAACAGTAGAAGAGAGATAACCGAGTGAATCGCCTTCGCCAACCAAACTGCCAGAATGCAGATTGGAATTCAGAGCGAAATGGACATCATCCCCGCGTTCAAACAGAACAGTTGTATACTGACTGCCGATACCGGATCGATAATCGGTGGTCGCGGCAGCCAATTGACCGTCATCTCCCCGGGTCAGGACCCATTGCCGGGAAGGATACAAGCGCGCAGTTGCTTTGATGGCAAAAGGCAGGGGAAAGGTCGAGATCCCGATCAAAACCAGAACGACTAAAAGTGCAGCGGTTATCCGAAATGAGCGAGATCGAAACGAGATATCAGAGAGTCGGTTGATCATGTCTTGGAGTGAATCTTTTTCTTTGTGTCAGATTTGACGGTGAAGCGGCGAAAACAGCTTCAGCGATTGGTCGCGGGCATTCATTTTACCATGCACAGTTTTTCAATAAACAAAATTTATTGGTTAAATGAAAGTTCTTTTTCGCCGTCTGGAGCAAATGGCCGAATGGCAATCCCGTGTCCAATCCGGGGCTCTCATTCTCTTCGAGCCTCCCCGGAGAGGCAACAAGTTTTCGATTGCAATGGACCGAAATAGTTCGTATTGTAGAATAGAAGCATGCGAGTCAATCGCATTTCATCCTGTTCGGCGGCAATTTTGGCCGGACAATCAGCAGGAGAGGAAAGGAGAGATCACGTGAATTTGTATGTTGGCAATTTGGATTTTGATGTGAGCGATGAAGATTTGCGCCAAGCATTTGCCGAGTATGGAACCGTTACCACAGCAAAGGTGATCATGGACCGTTACAGCAGTTCATCGCGCGGTTTTGGTTTTGTGGAAATGCCAAACAATCCGGAAGCTGATGCGGCGATCAAAGCGCTGAACGGCGAATTGCTCAAGGGCAAGCGGATCAAGATCAGCGAAGCGCGGCCCAAGGCCGAAAAGCGTCACGGCGGCGGCGGCGGTGGGCATCGCGGCGGCGGTGGCGGCGGCGGGCGTTACTGGTAGGCTGCGATTGTATCAGGGAGCCGAGCGTAAGCAGGATGCGATCTGCATGTCTGCAGCAGTTCCGGCCGATCGCGCCCGGTGTTGCCGACCGGCTCCTTGATGCAACTTGTTTTCCATTCCAAAGACCCTGGTTTTTCCTTCACCGCACGAACTCTCTGCGCCTCATTCCAGCCCGTTTTCGCGGTCTATTTTCACCTGCTTTGCTGCTCCAGTTGCGCGATGGATTTTACCCTTCGCTTATATTGGCCGTCACCATTTCGGTTCAAAGGGGGCAAGACCGGCTATCCGTTCAGCCAGACTGTTCGCCGGCCCCGCGCACTCTGATGGGATTTTCTGCCTGGAGTGACAGAATTTCGATCTAAGTGTCGAGAAAAAAAGGCTTATTAATCAGATGGCTTTCATCCCAGGTTCGGTGTTAACCGAATCAAAAAACATTCAATCGCTTATTCTTGATGGGATTGCGAAAAGGGCACTTTTCACCCAACGTGCATTGCCATGAGATTGATTTTCTTTAAGATCCGGTGCTTCGCACCGAATCAGAGTTTCATGATGGCCGTCCGTGGTGCGGCAGACAGCCACCCGAGTTAGGGATAACAAAAGAATCAACAAAGGCCGGTTTTTCATCTTTGCACTTTTAGTAGAATATGACATACAGACTCGCGGTGGCAAGAATGATCAGTATGCCCCAAATGATGACCTGTGGATGGGGTACAGTGTCTACCTTGTGCTGGTCGGGCAACTTGAACGGCGCGGCCATCGGTCGATAGCGGGTCAGTGCGCTCATAGTGATAAAGAGCAGGACAAAGACGATCATTTGATGGTGCAGCAAAGACCAGTGATTAAAGGCCGCGATGGTTTCCCGCCAGCCGGACAGTTGGTTTAACCCCGGCAGATCGAAGAGATGACGGCCAAAACGGCAAAAAGCATACAAGGGCACTCCCAGGAGCATGGCGCCTTTGGCGGCCGCCGCCGGAGCTCTGCGCAAGAGCAAACCGAAAAGAAAGGCGGCGACAATACCGGGGGCGATAAATCCCCACAATTCCTGAATATACATATAGATGCCTTGAAAGTTGGAGATGATTGGCGCCCAGACACATGCGACAATCACAAAAACCGCGGTCATCCAGCGGCCGTTGCTGACCAGCTGCTTTTGGGTGGCGTCGGGGCGGATGAACCGTTGATAGATATCGATGGTAAAGATGGTCGACGCCGAGTTGAGCCCGGAGTTGAAGGTGCTCATGACTGCACCGGTAAGGGCGGCAAACATAACGCCGCGCCAATGGGGTGGCAAGATTTGTGAGATCATGTAGGGGTAGGCCTTGTCCGGCGTGGAGATGACATCGCCGAACATCTGAAAAGCCATGATGCCGGGAATGACCACGATCATCGGCAGAAAAAGTTTGATGACCGCCGCCAGCATGATGCCTTTTTGTCCCTCGGCCAGACTTTTGGCGCCTAGGGCGCGTTGGGTGATGAACTGGTTGCATCCCCAGTAGTGCAGATGGCCGATCCACATGCCGCCGAAAAAAACCGCCAGGCTGGGCACGTCCGGATCGTTCCAGGGCAGAATCACGTGCAGCTTTTCAGCGTTAGCCGACTTGAAATTCACAAGGCCGGCAATAAAGTCGCCGTCTCCCAGGAAGCGGAAACCGATAATGGTGACGATCGCACCGCCGAGGAGCAGCGCCCCGCCCTGCAGCAGGTCTGACCACACCACCGCCTTCAAGCCGCCGTAGATCGTGTAAGCGCCGGCAATAATGCCGATCCCCCAAACGCCCGCCTGATTGGCCCAATACTCAGCTTGCTCCGGTGGCAGGTTAAAATGGCGCTGAAAAATGCCCGTGAGGTCAAAGATCGCATTCAAGGCTATGGCACCGCTGTAGAGCACAGTCGCCAGCAGGGCGAAAATATAAGCGAACATCACAAAGATCGACATGATGGTGCGCGTCGCCCCATCATAGCGATATTCGAGGAATTGCGGCATCGTGTAGATGCCCGCCTTGAGAAAACGCGGCAGAAAAAACCAGGCGACAAACACCAGCGTGATCGCGGCAGTCCATTCAAAACTGGCAATGGCCATGCCGATGCGGCTGAACGCCGAACCGGCCATGCCGACAAAATGTTCGGTCGAGATGTTGGACGCAATCAGCGAAAAACCGATCAGGTACCAGGTCAGCTTGCGGCCGGCCAGAAAGTAATCTTCCGATGTTCGCTCGCGACGGCCGGCATAGAGAGAAACCCCAACCACCAGAGCCATAAAACCGATAAAGACCACCAAATCGATCCAGGTCAGGTCCATGTTTCTATCCTTTTCAAAGGTCTAGTTCGCTGTCTGGGCATAAAATAGAAAACCCTGTTCATCCATGCAAGAGGAAATGCGTCGGGCTGGGTCGAAATTTTCGACCGCCCTCCAGTCGCCGGGTACCAGCGAGTTCAGGCATGTTGCTGAACTGAGCCGCTGTATCCAGCGTTTGTTGCAGCGTCCGGTCAGGAAAGTGTATGCAAAACGGGTAATTTTTTTGTATATTTAGCCAGGGAAGAAAAGCAACTATCGCGATCGACGGGATGTTTTGATCGAATGGTGTGAGGCAGAAAAATGATGACCAGCTTGAGAAACTGTTTGTTCGCTTCACTCTGTTGCACTCTTGTCGCGAGCGCACAAACCATCAAGTTGACCGATGTGACGGATGCGATGCAAGCCTGGGGCCGGAGGGATGGCTCGGTAAGTGCTTTTGGACACGGAGTGGCATTTGCCGATATCTCGGGGGACGGCCTGCCTGATCTCTATATCTCGAGCGCGGTGCGCGGCGCGAACAACAACATGCCGGAAACGCTTTACATCAGCAGACGAGGTGCACCCTACAGCGAGGAGGATTACAAACGCGGGATCGAGGACAAGTATGGCATGACCGGTTCACACGGCGTTTGTTTTGCTGATTTTGACAACGACGGCGACCTGGATCTCTTTAACGCCACCACCGATGACCGCATTCGCCTTTATCGCAACCGCGGCGATGGCTTTTTCACTGACTTTAGCGACAACGCCAGATTATACAAAAACAGGATCTACCTGGAAACCTACGGTGAAATCGGCTATGGCACGCGCGGCATTGTGGCTTTCGACGCCAATTCCGACGGCCACCTCGATCTGCTGGGGGTTAATTGGGGACCGGTCGAGGATGCCAATTTTGTGCCCTGGCCCACTCCGCCACAGCCCAACGAGTTTTATCTCAATCTCGGCAACACCACTTTTCGCAAAACCGACAACAGCGGTCTGACGCTGGTCAACCCAAGCCATGTCGGCACCCAGGGGGTAACCGCCATCGACGTCGACAACGACGACGATCTGGATGTTTTTATCTCTCATCGAAATTATGCCTATCTCGGCCAGGACAGCAACGGCCAAGCGATATTCGGACCCGGGGATATTCCGGTTTATAATCAATTGTTCATCAATGACGGCAAAGGCAACTTCACCGATCAAGCGGAAGAGAGGGGACTCGCCACCAATCCGGATAACGACTGCAATGGCACGACTTTTTTCGATTTTGACAACGACGGTGATCTGGATGCCTTTGTGGTGCCCAAAACTCGCAACAAGAATGTACGCGTTTATCGCAATCTCGAAAACGGCTATTTCGACGATATCAGCGGGCAGGTGCAGATCGCGCAGTGGGGTTTCTCGCTCATCCCGATCGACCTGGACAACGACGGCGATCTGGATATCGTTGCGCCACGTACCTACAGTGATATCTCTATTTATTTAAACGACGGCAAGGGCAGCTTGACCAGAATCAGCAATACCGGCGCTGAAATACCGGTCTACGATCCGCGCGGCGCCGGTGTCGCCGATATCGACGGCGACGCTGATCTGGATTTCTATTTTGCCGATGCCAATAAAAACATCGATCCCCGCTACAGCAATCGGTTGTTTCGCAATGACACGCGCACGAGCAATCGCTGGCTCAAGGTAACCGGACGCGGCCCGCAAGGTGATCAGGGCGCCATGGGCAGCAAAATCTGGGTATTTGAAGCCGGCCATCTGGAAGAGGTGGATCATTTGATCGGCTATCGCCAGGTGCAGAGCAATTACGGCTATCTTTGTCAGGACGATCCGGTGCAGCATTTCGGCGTCGGCGCGCGCGACCGTGTCGACGTGAAAATCCGCATGGTCGACAAGACCACCCTCAGGATGCGCGACGTCCCGGTCAATCAGACCCTCCATTTCAGCAAACCGCAAGTTCTCGACCTCGCCGGCGGCGATCACCAGACCGGCTCTGCCGGCACTCTCCTGGGCCAACCCCTGCGGGTGCGGGTCAGCGATCGCTATCGCGGATTCGTGGCAGGCGCCGCGGTCCTGTTCAGCGCCGCCAGCGGCTCGATTGTCGAAAATCAGCCGGTATACAGCGATGCCGACGGCTATGCACAGATCCATTTCCGCTTGCCGGATCAGAGCGGCTTTTTGCTGGTCTCGGCGCAACTTGTCGACTCTCCTGCGGCAAGAGTCGATTTTGCCTTAACCTCGGAAAGTCCGGCCGGCTGCCATCTGGAAATCGTCTCCGGAGATGGCCAAATCGCCGCACCCGGTGAGCTCTTGCCTGCCCCGTTGGAAATCGCCTTGCGCAGTGGCCAGGGCTTGCCATACCCTGGACAATCGGTGGTCTTTCGCGTGTTGACCGGCGGCGGCACGATCGGCGATCAGGTTTCAGCCGAGGTAACAACCGATGCAGACGGACGGGCACAAGCCCATTGGCGCCTCGGCGAGACCACTGGCGAACAAAAAATTCAGGTTTTCGTGGCCGAAGAGCGGGAAGAACAGGTCGAATTCAAAGCCTATGCCAGACGGGTGCCGGCAGCACTGGAATTTGTGCTGCCAAACAAGATTGCTGGCATCGCCGGCCAACCCCTGGAGGATTCGTTGACCGTGCGGGTGGTCGATAGCTCGAATATGCCGGCAATGGATTGTGCGGTGGAATTTGCGATCGTCTCCGGCGACGGCCGGGTCAACGGCTCGAATACCGCGATTGTTCTGAGTGACAAACAAGGCCTGGCCCGATGTGAATGGCGGTTGGGCCCCAAATCGGGCAGCCAAACGCAACAGGTGCGGATCAACGCCTACGGACTGCAAAACTCGCCCATTCTTCTGTTCGCTGATGTCGCACCTCGCGAAGCCTATGCACTGCAAATGGTGGCCGGTGACCGCCAAACCGGTTATCTCGGCGCATTGCTGGAGCAAGAACTGGTTTGTGCGGTTGTCGATACCTTCGGCAATGCGATTGTCGGCCATCCGCTGCGATTTGAGGTCAGAGCCGGCAGCGCATTTTTTTCCGGCCAGAATTATTACGTGACAGCGACCGACAGCACCGGTCAAGCGGCCGCCCAATTGACCCTTGGCGTAAAACCAGGCAAGATTGAAGTCAGCGCCACCGCGTATTACAACAATAAGAAGCTTATCCATTCGCCGCTTTTTTGGATTGCCTATGCTCAACAGCGCCGGACCGATCCATCGCTATCCTCGATCAACGCCACTTCACCGGTCCGCGCAGACGGCCGCGAAACAGCACAGATCGCAGCAGTGTTGCGCGATTCAGACAGCTTTCCTGTGGTAAACGCAGTGGTCGAGTTTCACGTTGCCGGTGCGGAAGCGGTCTTGCAGCAAAGCACAGCCCTGACTGCCAAAGATGGTACGGCTGTAACAGAATTGCGCTCGACGCGCAGCGGCTGGAAAAAGGTCTGGGCGACCATCGATGGCGAACCTGCCGTTGCGGACACGGCTCATATCTTGTTCATAGCCGGCCCACCTGCAAGACTGGCCTTGCTCGATTCGTTGCCACGAAGTGCAGTTGTCGGCCAACCGATCAAACCGCCGATTGTCGCGGTGCTGAGCGATTCCTTTGCCAATGGTGTCCCGAACATAGCATTATCTATCTCTCTCTATTCGCCTTCAGGTCATTTGCATTCGCTGACCACAGCATCCACTGACTCGGCAGGGCGAGCGGTTTTTTCTCCGGTTCTGGGGACCCAGAGCGGCATCTACCCGTGCGTGATCGCCTTTGAAGAACTCGTTCCCCTGGAACTTTCAATTCTGGCCGTTCCATCTCCTGTGAAAAGATTGATCAAAGTCAGCGGTGATGAGCAATCAGGGAGAAGAGGGCAGGAATTGCCGGCGCCGATAGTGGCCAGGGCGCTCGATGATCATGAAAATCCCATCGCCGGCGCACGGGTGGAATTCAAAACGAGCAGCGGCAGCGGTTTTGTCTCCGGCGAAAATCCGCTCCCCAGCGATGAATCCGGCAACGTCCAGGTGCGCTGGACGCTGGGTGTAACGGAAATTGAACAACTCGAAGCGGTCCTGGTCGGCGTGCAGGAGAGCTCTGTGTCGTTTATTGCCTACGTGCTGCCCAATCAAGCCCCGAGTTTCACCCCTTTGCCCGATACCACCATAACAGAAATGCAGCCATTCGAGTGGATGGTACAAGCCGCTGATCCGGACAGCGATTCGCTGCGCTTGACAGTCGATAACCTGCCGCGAGAAGCTCAATTCGAACCGCTCAGCGGGCGGTTTTCCTGGCAGCCGCATTGGGACCAGGCCGGCGATTATGCGATCGTATTCCACGCAAATGACGGCTTTGGCGGTTCGGCACAGACGGTTCTCAAGATCAAGGTCCTGAATTTCAATCGACAGCCTGTAGTCCTCGGCGTCTTTCCCGAAGATTCTCTGGTTCATGCGCAGCCGCCTCAAACCCTGTCGTTCCACATCAATTGTGTCGATCCCGACGGGGATTCACTCAACTATCGCTGGACAGTCAACGATCTGCCCTTTGGCAACGGGACTGAAGCCGCGATTTTGGTGCAGCCCAACCTCCCCATGCAATCCCTGATCCGGGTTGTTGTCGCGGATCAAGAGTCGCAGGTCGAACACCGATGGCATCTGGATTTGATCAGCAAGACAGCGGATAATCCACAATTGCCGGAGCGATTTGCTCTCCTGCAAAACTATCCGAATCCGTTCAATCCCGAGACTTTTATTCCGTTGCAGCTGCCTGTTGCGGCACATGTGCGACTGATGATCTTCAGCACCACCGGACAGTGCATCCGGACGTTGGTCGATCAACACTTGTCGGCGGGTATGCATAAAGCGGTCTGGGACGGCTGCGATGACAACGGCTTGCCGCTTCCCTCCGGATGTTATATCTGCGTGATGAGCGCTGATCGTTTTGTCGCGCAACGCAAGATGGTTTTGCTCAAATAACGCCAACTTGCCGTTCCCGGATTCGGTGCGCAGCACCGGATCTTAAAGAAAATCAATCTGGTGGCAATGCGCGTTGGGTGAAAAGCGACCTTTTCGCAACCGCATCAAGAATAAGCGATTGAATGTTTTTTGATTCGGTTAACACCGAATCTGGGCGTTGTCCATGTTCGATTAACTATTTTTAAATATTGCAATTACCTTTTGTTGTTTCCCCTGTTGGGGCATCGCCCAAGGTGTGAAAATAGTCAGGAATAGACAGTCCAACTGAACACTAAAAGAGAGAGATTCTGGATTACACAAAACGCCAGCACGGGATGAGGAACAGACTATGGAAAAGCAGAACACGAAAAACGGCAACCAAACGTCAAACAACGCGATAGATCGGGTGCAAATCGATGCCGACTCGAGCGGCTTGCAGATCAGTTATAATGGTGTGGTGCGGCTGCAAGGCGGTCGCCCGTATTGGGATGGCGAATTGAAGAACGCCGCGGCGGTTACGATAAACGGCGGCGATCTTGATTATAAACAGGGAAACAAAAACCATGTGGTCCACAGTGTCCTGGAAACAGACTCGGCGATTGCGGCTTTCTTTTTGACCTTCGACGGCGATCATGGAGAGGGTTCCGAACCGCTCGGGTTGGCTTTTGCCGAGCTGCCGGGTCTGCAGCGCGGAATCGCTTACGAGCGCTACAAGCCTTACAATTCGTGGACCAAGCCGATTCGTTTTCATCACACCGCTGAACTGCCGGACTGGGATGTGCAATTCGTGTTCTGGCAATACGATGACGGCCTGTTGGCGGCGGCGATTCCGCTCTGCGGCGGCGGCTTTCGCACCACGCTGGGTCAGGTGCAGGGCGCTTTGGTCACCCGTTCAGAGAGTTATGCGGCGGCGATTCCTGATGCTCGTCTACCGCAAATGGCAATCGGATTCGGTACTGACCTCTATGCGCTGGTCGAGCAGCTCTACAAGACCGGCCTGCGCCTGATGCAGATCGACGAAAATCATGTTTCCAGAAAACGCTTGCCAAAAATTTTCGAAAGGATCGGCTGGTGCACCTGGAATGCCTCGGAATTGGGAGCAAAGCTCAACGAAGAGCATGTCCTGCAGGGAACCAGGACTTTCACGGATGCGGGTTTCCCCCTGGGATGGGTGCTGATCGATGATGGCTGGCTGCAGAGCCGCGACAACAAACTCTGCTCTTTTGATCCCGATCCAAGCAAGTTCCCGCAAGGATTCGGTCCGTTGGTCAACAGATTGAAACGCGAAACGGGTATTCGTGAAGTAGGGATCTGGCATGCGGCAGATGGTCACTGGGATGGAATTGAAATCGATTCCGAGCTGGGTAGGAGAGTTGCACAAGATCTGTTCCAGTGGACCCAGACTGCCCCGTTTATCTGGAAAGGCTGCCAAGACAAGATTTGTCATTTTCTTCGTCCCGATTCAGGAGCTCTGCGCGATTTTTATATGACCTGGCATGAACTGTTCCGCAAACAGGGCATCTCCTTTGTGAAGGTGGATAACCAGATCGTGGCGGAACGCCTGAGCCAAAACAACTTCCCCATCTGGCAAATGGCAAAAGCCATGCATGGAGCATTGAACGAGTCGATTGAATACCACTTTGGTGGCACGGTAATCAACTGCATGGACATGTCGGCCGACGCCTGTTATTTGTTTGGCAAAACGGCGGTGGGAAGAGGAGTCGAAGACTATTTTCCGTTCAAGGAAGATGAAACCTATGATTTGACTCACGGCAATGCCGCTGCCCACGTTCTGCAGGCGATAACCAATTGTCTCTATTTCAGCCAGATGGTCTTTTCTGATTTTGATATGTTTCAGACGCACCACCCACACGCGGTTTTTCATGCAATCGCTCGCGCTCTGCATAACGGTCCGATCTATCTCACCGATGTTCCGGGCGAGCAGAATTTCGATGTCTTGTGGCCTTTGATCGCCGCGGACGGCCGCATCCTGCGGCCGGACACTCCTCTGCTGCCGAGTCCGGAATGCCTTTTCCAGGTACAGGATCCGCTCCCTTTTAAAGCCTTTTCGTTCAGCAACGGCGTGGGATTGCTGGGTATATGGAATTGCGCTGACGCCGATCGAGTGAAAGGTTCTTTTTCAACAGCGGATTTGCCCGGATTGACCGGCCGGGAATTTGCGGTTTTTGATTATTTTGCGCAAAAGGTCATCTGGTTGACCGCCGCTGACCAGGCGCCGGTCGAATTGGATCGCATGGGTGTTAAGCTCTATTGGTTCGCACCAGCTGAACGCGGCGTTGCCCCGCTTGGGCTCCTTGGCAAATACAATGCGCCCAAAACTCTTGCCTCTGTTGACTGGCGAGGAAAATCGTTATTTGTGAAATCCATCGAGGGGGGTGAGTTGGGCATCGCCTGTCGCCAGGCGCCCAAATCTGTGCGCGTCGACGGCCGGGAATGCAAATTCAGCCATCGCGACGGCCTGCTGCGCATCGATGTGCCGATGACCGGCTCTGCCTGCGAGCTGGAACTGGCCTTTGCTTGAGAACGGAAGGGGGGCGGGCTGCAATGAATTCGATGGGGTTCCAGCAACACCGGTTTTAATTGACAGCAAGAATAAAACAACAGTTTTCTATGTCATATCGACCACCAGCTGCTGGAATTGTACACCGCCGATTTCGAACAGCCGGCAGATTTTCTCGTGGTCGATCGGCATGGTGATCGAATCGACATCGCGGGCGTAAAAAACCCGGGCGATGCCTTCGGCGACAATGTTCTTGGCGCATTCACCGCAAGGGTGATGCGTGACATAGAGAGACCAGCCTTCCAGATCGGTTTTGGCCTGCGTGATCGCGTTCATCTCCGCATGGCGCACCAGATCGTATTTGCTGAATTCCCCGGCGCTTTCCTGACGGTTGTGCCACCAGGCAGCTACATCCGGAATGCGTCGGGGGAAGCCATTGTAACCGACGGAAATCCTGGTGCGATCTGGCGAAACCAATACCGCGCCCACCTGGGTTGTCGGATCTTTGCTCATCGATGCGATGACGAATGCCATACGCATCATCACAGTGTCCCAGTCCTGCGGTTTGGGCAATGTCGGGCGATCTGTCATGCTGGAATCGCTCCTTTTTGTTGACTTGTTTGCCCGCTGCGGCCATGGCCTGACTTGATCAGTGATGGCCGGCGGTGCGATCTGTTTGCCTACAAGTTAGAACTTTTCAATCACGATGTCAAACTTTTTCATTCAGATTCGTTCTGGCTTCAAGTTGCGGAAGGATCTCTGTCGCCGAAGATATCGACGCACAATACAGCAAAGGATCCGCATGAACTGTCAAGGGCACGGTCTTCTCAGCCGCCGATCTCTGAGTGCACCAGCGGCGCAGTCTCGAAAGATTCACCGCCGGCTTCTGTCGATCGCTTTGACCTGCTTTGTCGCTGTCACCCCTGCGCGATCCCAGCTGGGCGACCTTACGGCGCTCGAGGTTCATCCGCAGGGAGTTTCCCTCTATTCCGGTTCGGATTGCATTCAAATTGCCGTTCGAACACCGCAAATCGCGGAAATGGTCTGCCGATTCGATGGCCGTGCGCTCCAGGATACCCTGGTCGCCGTTGGGTGGGACTGGCCGCAGTTTCCGGTGATGATCGATACCGTTGGTGATCGCATCGCGCTGCGCACATCCGCTTTTCTGCTCGAAATCGACAAGAAGCCGATACGCTTTCGCGTCTTCGATCGTGCCGGGAAATTCCTTCTCAGAGAAACCCCTGCACAAGGCTGGTACGAAAACGGGCTTTGTTTGACTCTTGCTCCTTATATGGCACTCTACGGCCTGCACAATCGGCGCCGCGGGGCATTGAATCTGGCGCAAGGAGGGGAAATCACTGCCGGAGCCCAGGGCGAGGCGGGTGCACCGTTCATCTGGACGCCCTCGGGCTGGGGAATCGTGGTCAATACCGACGGAGGCGATTTTGCAATCCAGGGGGATCAACTGGAATTTCTCCGCGCTGCCGGTGCGGATTCAGCGGCAATACAGGTCTTTTTTCTTTTTGGGCCGCCGCGCCAAATCTTTGCCTCCCTGGCTGATGTTTGCGGCAAGGCCCCGCTCTTTCCCCGATTTGCGCTGGGCTTGATCAATACCGAGTGGGGATGTGATGAGCAGGAATTGCTGCGCGATGTCGAACTCTATCGAAATCGTGAAATTCCGCTCGATGCTTATGCCCTCGATTTCGACTGGATGGATTGGGGAAGTGACAATTACGGCGAATTTCGCTGGGGAGCAAAATTTCCCGGAGGACCATCCGGCGCCCTCAAGTCGCACCTCGATTCGCTGGGTGTTCGTCTGATCGGCATCCGCAAACCCCGCATCCACATTGCCACACAACAAGGCCAACATTGTCTCGACAACGGGTATTTCCTCGACCTCACCACCGATTATTTCAGCGGCAAAGCCGTCGGCCGCCTCAATTTTCATCTGCCGGCGGTGCGGAACTGGTTCTGGGATAGCTTTTATCGCATCGGCGATGCCTTTCGCACCGGCATCATCGGCTATTGGAATGACGAAGCCGATGAATACGGCGGCAATCTGATGTTTATGCAGATGCAGCGGGCCAATTTTGCAGGACAGCGCAGGGTCAGCGATCAGCGCGTCTGGTCGGTCAATCGAAATTTCTATCTCGGCGCTCAGCGCTACGCCTACGGCCTGTGGTCGGGCGATATCCCCACCGGATTTTCCAGTATGGCCGAACAGCGGTTGTTCATGCTCAGCAGTGTGATGCTGGGCGCCGCCTGGTGGGGGATGGATATCGGCGGATTCCAAGGGACTCCGACCCCGGAAAATTATTATCGCTGGATGCAGTTCGGCGCTTTTGTACCGATTTTTCGCGTCCATGGCACCTTCAACCAGGAACGCGAACCGTGGAATTTCGGACCTGAAGCCGAACGCCTTGCTGTTGCGGCGATTCGGCTCCGCTATCAACTTTTACCCTACTTGTATTCTGCTGCATGGCAACACCACCAAAACGGACTGCCGCCGGTGCGGCCGTTGATTATCGACTATCCGGATGATCCACTGGCCGTCAACTTGACCCGGGAATGGCTCTTTGGCGATGATCTCCTGGTTTGCCCGGTGGTCGAGTCGGGCAGCAACAAGATTTCGGTCTATTTGCCTAGAGATTCCTGGGTCGACTATTTTTCCGGTGAAAAGTATAGTGGACCTGCTTATGTGAATTTGACTGTCTTTCCGGAGACAGTGCCGCTTTTTGTGCGCGCTGGAGCGGTGATTCCGCAAGCGCCGGTCGGTCTTTGGAGCGATGATCCTCGCGGCCAGAATCGACTCGATATCGTCTGCTTTCCCGGCGGTGCCGATACCACCTGTCTGTACGAAGACGACGGCCTCAGCTGCGCTTATGAGCAAGGGGTGTTCGCCACCACGCTCTTGGTCCATGCCCAGAACGAAGCAAAAGCCTGGCTTGAGATTCATCCCCAAACACATCTTTACTCGCCGCCGCCGCGCACGATACGCGCGCTTTTTCCCTATCTCGAAGCTCGACCTGATTCGGTTTTTTTCGACGGCAAAGCAATCCCTGCTGCCGATTCCGGCGCCGTGTCCTGGGAATTCGATCAGCAAAAGCGCTGCGTCCAGGTGCACTGTGTCGATGACGGCAAGTTTCATCGGGTTGAATTCTATTTAAAACCGGATTTGACCCCGCCGACCATCGATTCGCTGGAATGCCGATCATCGACCCGTCTGTGGCTTCGCTTTGCAGAACCGGTTCTTCTCGGCCCGGATCCATGCAGCGCTGAAAATACCGCCAATTATGCCTTATCCGGAGGCGTTGCGGTTGAATCCGTTCGCGCCGACCCGTCTCAGCCTGCAGTCATCCTCGATACCTCACCACAAGATTGGAACCAACTCTATACACTGACCGTTTCGGGAATCGCTGACCGCAGCCGCAACCGCAATCAGATGCCGCCGAGCGAGAGGCAATACCGATGTCACTATACGTCAGTCAGACAGATCGAATTGCGCGACGGTCAACAGGGATACCAGGGCACACGCGACAGCCATATTGCCGAATTTTTTCCCAACAACAACATGGGGCGCAACAGCGGATTGGAAGCTTGCCGTTTCGATGGCAGCAATCAGTCAGACGATAAAGCGATTCTGCTGAAATTCGATTTGAATGGCGTTTTTTCTCCAGGCGACAGTCTGATCCGCGCCGAATTGATTCTTACCCTGTCTCAGACGCGGAACGGCACAGCGGTTAAGTCGCTCGGAACATACCGGGTGCTCAAGGCCTGGGAAGAGGGAACTCGACAGGGAGGTATCGATGGGCTGTATGCGGCACAAGGGCAGGTCACCTGGCTGAGCGCAAAACATGATCTTGAACCCTGGAACACTGCGGGCGGCGATTGCGATGCCGCGGCCTCTGATGTCTGTTTTGTCGGCGATGCTTCTCAACCCTATCGTTGGGACGTCACTTCCATCGTCCGTTGCTGGATGGCTGCACCGGACAGCAATTTTGGTTTTTTGCTCAAAGAACAGCAGCCGGCAACGACCAACGGCACCAAAATCTTCCATTCGCGCGAAGCCACAACCGTCTCTTTGCGGCCGCTCTGCCTTCTGCAGATCGCTGAATCAATGCCGGCGCGGGTTGTTGCGGAAACTGCCGCTCCCTGTCAGTTCCACTTGTCTGCCAATTACCCCAATCCTTTTAACGGTGTGACCTCTTTGCGGTTTGATTTGCCCACCTCGGCTCCGGTGACTTTGCAGGTCTACAATGTTCGCGGAGAACTTGTCGATACGCTTGTGGACGGTCCTTTGTCTGCCGGAGAACAAAAAATCGCCTGGAAGCCGCGAGCTGCCGCCAGCGGAATCTATTTCTTTTGCCTGCGCCAGCAAGACCGTGTGCAGATCAGGCGTGGCCTTTACCTCAAATAATGCACTCGCCAGAGGCAACTATGTCCCAACTCGATGGTTTCTGCACTTCTCCTACCTGGAACCAACACCCGACTCAGATTGCGGTTTTACCCGTCGGTTCTTTTGAACAGCATTCCTGCCATTTGCCGTTGGCCTCCGATACTCTGCTGGCGAGCTATTTCGCAGAGGTGCTGGCCCGCCGCCTGGACGCCGCCCTGTTGCCGGCCCTGCCGTTTGGCACCTGTTTCGAACAGAGCGGCTTTCGCGGCTCGATCGGCATCAAGCCGGAAACCCAAATGGCGCTCTTGCGCGATATCGGCGCCCGGCTGGAAGAACAGAATTTTTCGCTGCTGATTGTGGTCAACATGCACGGCGGCAACTTTTCGCTTGCACCGGTGATCCGGGAATTCAATCGCAGCGATCGACATCTTAAAATGTTGCTCTGTTATCCGCCCGAGCTGGTGCCCGCTATTGACGGCGATCTGCACGCCGGCGAATGGGAGACCAGCTTGATGTTGGCTCTGTTTCCGGATCATGTCGGAAAAGATCGGATCGATCTGAGCGACGAGCGCTGGCTGAATGGTGAATTTCGACCGGCGGATTTGAATCATTGGGGGGTCGGCGCGATCGCCCCGCATGGCGCGGTGGGCTTTCCTTCGCGCGCCAGCGCCGAGACCGGCAAGCGCATCGCCGCTGACCTCGAGGCGGCTCTCTACAGCTGGGCAGACAAAAGGTTGGCCTGGATTGCTGAATCGCCTTCCTATCAAGGTAGCGCCGGTCTCTCCCTGCGTCAATTGTTGCCGTCCGACCTGCAATCGGCGCTCCAGCTCAGCACAGCAGCCGGCTGGAACCAGGTCATCGGCGATTGGGAGAGCTTCCTGCGCCTGAACCCGCTCGGTTGTTTCGCCGCAATCATCAACGGCCGCCTTGTCGGAACTGCGACCACCATTGATTATGAATCAAAAATGGGCTGGATCGGTATGGTGTTGGTGGATCACCAATTTCGCCGGCAAGGAATCGGTCGGACGCTGCTGTGTCGAGCTCTCGATCAGCTGGCCGACTGCCGTTCCATCGGCCTCGACGCCACCAAAGAAGGGGAACCGCTTTATCAGAGTCTGGGTTTTCAGGCAAAAGAGAGAGTGGTGCGTTTTTATCGCTCTATCCAAACAAAACAGGCCCAATCCCCAACAAACTCGGGCGGGGTTCGCCCGATGGTTAGCCGGGACCTCGAATATATCAATGAATTTGACGCCGAGAGGTTCGGGGTATCACGACATTCTCTGCTCGTCGATCGCTTGAAATGGTGTCCTGCGGAGGCAGTCGTGGCGGAAGAGAAGGGCCGAATAGTCGGGTATGCGATGGCACGGCCGGGCCGAAACGGCGATCATATCGGCCCGCTGGTCGCTGATTCGTTCGATTGCGCGCGATCGCTGCTGAATGCGCAAATCATTCGTTGCTCAACCGGGGCATTGCTCCTGGATACGCTGTTGCTCACGGATTCTTGGCGAAAATATTTGCTGCAGATGGGGTTTGCAGAGAGCCGGGTTTTTCAGCGCATGTGGAAGGGAAGGGTCGGGATCCGGGGAGTTCCAAAGGCGCAATTCGCCCAAAGCGGCCCGGAATTGGGGTAATGAGCAGCGCGGGTATCAGCGTCGATTGTTTTTATTGGATTAAATGAAAAATAGATTTTGTTATATTTCGAAAGATTGCTCTTGCAAAGACGATGGGACACGACTGATCATGTGTAAATAACTACCAGTGTCCCGCAGTCAGACGGAACAACACGAAAAAAGAATAAATATTGCTTTTATTGTTAAAAGTTCGTATATATTAATTATACTATCATACCCAGATTCGGTGTTAACCGACCCGGATTCGATGCGAAGCAGCGAATCCGAGAACTATCTTGATAGAGGATCAGCATTTTGTTTGGACGAAATCCAAACAAAAAAATCGGTTCATCACACTCGACCCATAAAAACTTGGCGGCCCGGGGGGAGAGAATTGACACCCTGTCGAAATTTACCAACAACCATCCCGAGTTTTCGCTATTTGACTCGAAATCATCCGCACTTGCCTGCTGCGCTCTGATCCGCCCATTCAATGCAGGGTGCAAGTGAGGCCTATCTCGAGTCAGGAGTGAGCCTTTTCTTGTTTGGAGGATGATATGACAAAGGCAGTCCGAATGGCGTTTGCTGGAATGGTTGGATTCATCGCCATCCTCTTCCTTTGCCCGGCAGCTCAGGGTGGCATCCCTTATGCAAAAAGAGTGGTTGGCGAAGAACTCCGACGAACCATCTCTGTCGACAGCGCCGATATCGATCTTGACGGCGATATCGATCTGCTGGGTGCGTCACGGTTGGAAAACAGCATTGCCTGGTGGGAAAACGATGGTCAGCAAAATTTCACCGAGCATGTGATCACTTCTGCTTTTGAAGGCGCTTACTTTATCGACGGCGTTGACGTTGATGGCGATGGCGATACCGATGTGTTGGCGGCGGCGCGCATGGCTGATCTGGTTGTCTGGTTCGATAATGAAGGAGACGGCCACTTTAGCGAGCGGGTGGTGGGCTCTTCGTTTGGCGCTGCCAGTTGTGTGCACGGTTTGGACATGGATGGAGACGGCGATATCGATGTGCTGGCGGTTGCCGAGGCCGATGAAAAAATCTCATGGTTTGAAAACAACGGTCGGCAATGGTTTACCCAACGCGTGGTAGACGACGATTTCGCGCAGCCGCGTTTTGCCGTGGCTTGTGATCTCGATATCGACGGCGACATGGATATCGTCGCTTGCAGCTATGACAGCGCACAGGTCGCCTGGTTCGAGAACGACGGCTCCATGCATTTCACCAAACAGCTCATCGCCTATCCTTTTCCCGGCGCCAACATGGTGATGCCGGCCGACATGGACGGCGATGGCGATATCGATCTGGTGGGTGCAGGAGATACCGCCAAAGCGATCAAGTGGTGGGAAAATGACGGCCAAATGAATTGGATCGGCCATACCCTCGCCAGTGATGCCAATGGCGCTCTGGCGGTCTATCCGGCGGACGTCAACCTCGACGGTCACATGGATGTGGTGGCAGCGGTCTATTGGGATGACGATGTCTTGCTGTTCTATAACGACGGCTATCAGAACTTTTCCAAAGAGATCCTGGACACCAATTTCGACGGCGCCCACAGTATTTTACCTCTCGATCTCGACGCTGACGGCGATATCGATGTGGTAGCCGGTGCATACAAATACAGCAGCGGTGATATCAAATGGTATGAAAACCGCATTGTTTCCATCTCAGCCGATGCGGCAGGCAACCGCAAAGAAGCCTTTGGCGCTACGGAAACTGTTTACGGCCGCACCCGAGGTCTGGACTTGGCGGATGGAACCTATCCCATGTATGTGGTTCGACATTTCCGCGGCTGGAATTCGCTGCTCAATCAACCCATTCCTTCACGAGTCGATTTTCCCGGCACGTTTAACGATCCCTTGTCAGATATCGATGTCCATAACGGCAATATCGGTTTGCCTGGCGACCTGCCCGATTTGGTATGGCCCGCTCCGCCGGGTGAAATCGATCTCTTTGATATCGTCGTCGACATCAACCGCGACGGTGATTATGATCCGCCTGTCGATTTGCTCGATGCGGATTTTGCCGTACCGTTTGGATTCTCTTTGCCGGTGCAGTTGAGCCGCTTCACCGCTACCCGGCAAAACAACGGAATTTTGCTCTCCTGGCAGACTGAAAGTGAACAGGACAATCTCGGATTCGAGTTGCAGCTGCGCGAAGAAGAGTCTGCACCTTATTTTGTTTTGGCCTCCTATCGTCAGGTATCCGAGCTGGTCGGCGCCGGCCAATCCGATTCACCGATCACTTATGAATATCTGCACACCGATCCACCGACAAGCCCGGTGCTCTATTACCGCCTGGTGCAAATCGATGCTTCCGGTGCACGGCATGAATATCAGCCGATCGAAATCTATTCCGACCTGAACGACCTGATCGTGCCACAGGAGTTCAATCTGCTGCCGATTTACCCCAACCCATTCAACGATCAGACGATAGTCGCTTTTGAACTGCCGGATGCAAGAGAGGTGACCGTGCAGCTGGTTGATGTTCTTGGCCGCACCGTCCGCGAAGTGCTGCAGGCCAATTTGACTGCAGGTATCCACCGCGTCCCTGTCGATGCTGCGGGGTTGTCCTCAGGTATTTATCTGGTGAGAGTTCAGGCGGGCAGCCAAAATACAGTCGGCAAATTGCTCTTGCTGCGATAAGCGATTCAGGGCAGTTGACTTTTCTGTTGGGCCGGCGGGATGAACCTATCCCGCCGGTTTGATGGCTCAATACTCTTGCTCATTGCTCTTGTGCTGCCGCATTTTCGAGCCAGCGGGTCAGAGTTTCCATTGTGGGCAATTTGCCGCTGGCCACCAGCTTGTCGTTGATGATCAATCCCGGAGTCATAAAGACCCCCAATTCCAGAAATTGTTCGATATCGGTTATTTTCTGCAATTGTGCCGCGAGTTTTTTTCCTCGATGACTTGTTGGCACATCTGTGCCAGCTTTTGGCAGGTTGGGCAACCGGACCCCACTACTTTGATGGTCATCATCGTCTGTGCTTTCGTTTGTTTGAATGTGATACTTTTTATGCTCCTCGAGCTCCGGACTGGCCTTGAAGGCCACATCAGTTTGCCCGGTAAAATAACCAATATCGACCTGGCGATCAATGCTTTTGTTGTGTGATCTCGGCAAATGCCGCTTTTTTCGATTCAGCAAATTCGTGCGCAATTTCAAAGGGCACGAATCACCTTGTCGTGGTATCCCAATGAGGTAGAAATGCGTCTGGCATTTATCGGATTTCGACATGACCATGTTCTCGCTCTTTATCGCGCGGTTAAGGAGCGCGCAGATATCGAGATCGTCGCCCTTTGCGAACCCGATGTTGACCAACGCAAATTTTTGGCTAGCCGGCATGGCATCGCGTTCACGCACGATTCCGCCAGCGATCTATTGCGCAGAGTCGATTGCGATGCCGTCGTCATCGGCGACGTCTATGCGCGACGGGGGACATTGGCTGTGCAAGCCCTGGAAGCGGATCGCCATGTGCTCAGCGACAAACCGATCTGCACAGAGCTGAAAGAGTGGCGGCGGATCGAAGAGCTCTGCCGGCAGAAGGGCTTGAAATTCGGCTGTCAATTCGATCTGCGCGATACTGCGCCTTTTATCGGCGCGCGGCAGGTCATCCGCAGCGGCCTGCTGGGTAAAATTCTGGCCGTACAGTTCGGCGGCCAACATCCCTTGCTGCGGCAAACCCGGCCTTTGTGGTATTTTGAACCCGGGATGCATGGCGGAACAATCAACGATATTGCTGTGCATGCTCTCGATGTGATTCCATGGATTACCGGCTCGCCTGTCAGCCGTATCGAAGCCGCACGCACCTGGAACGCCTGCACGCCCGATGTGCCCGATTTTTGCGACGGCGCTCAACTCATGTTCTCACTCGAAAATCAGGCCGGCGTCATCGGCGACGTCTCCTATTTCAGCCCCGACAGCCAGGGCTACGCCTTGCCACATTATTGGCGCATGGTATTTTGGGGCGAAAAGGGAATGCTCGAAACCGCCTGTGGCAGCGATTCGCTGCTGGTGGCGCTGGAGGGTGAAACCAAACCGCGCGCACTGCCTCTACCAGCCGGCCGCCGCTTAGGCTATCTTGAGGATTTTCGATCCGATATTATGGGGACTGCAGATGGGGATTCCCTGACCACCCAAGAGGTATTGACTGCTGCGCGTTTCGCTTTGCTGGCGCAGTGCCAAGCCTTCCGCACGGCATAGACGAACACCACCCGGCCACCCAATCCGCGGATTGGTCTGCGGGTGCAAGTCCTCCCCTGAAGTAAAAAACAGCCCGCCTCCTGACCGTCGACACGGGGCGAACCGATGACTGCTTTGACCAGCCAGACTGCTGCAACCGAAGCATCAGCGCTTTGCCTGCGGTCATTCTCTAGGCTTGCAGAGATAAGGTCATCAACGAATGCGGGGGCACCTGTATCACCTCATCGCCGCTGGGCTCCACCTCGCGGGGGGTAATTGCATGCGGCAAATCGAAACTGTTGTGCTCGCGTGGATCTTCGGCAGAGAGCAAGCGAATGGATCGAATCTTGTGGAGGGCATTGATCATTCGGCACTCGACGGCAAACGATCGCTCGAGGTCGATGTTGATGAGGGAGATAAAAATGGAGCCGTCTTTTGTGATTGTTGCCGACAGCGACAATGCCGGCCGCTGTCGTTGATCTGGAAAATCGATCATCGGCAGCGGCGAAAAATCAAAGTCGAGCAATTGACCGTTTCGATGCGGTTTGAGCAGGTCGAAGACATGAAAAGTGGGAGTCAGGACGATCCGGTCGCCGCGCGTATGGATCAGCGCCTGCAGCACGTTGACGGTTTGCGCCATATTGGCCATTTCGAGAGTGCCGGCATAGCGGTGAAACAAGTGGAATGAGGCGGCGGCAAACAGAGCATCGCGCAATGTATTCTGTTGCTGGAGACCGTTTTCCACCACAGCCTGGCGATGCCAAACGCCCCATTCGTCCAATGCCAGACCGATGCGATGATCGGCGGTGCTGAAAGCGGTCACCAGTTCAGAAGCCCGCCTGAGGTGGCGATCCATGATGTCGATGGCGGCGAACAGCTGATAATACTCCTGATTGCTGAAATTAACCTCTTCGCCCATCCAGCCGCTGTAGATGTGAAGGGCCAATAGATCGACATGGTCCAGCGCTCCCTGCATGGCGGCGAGAAAACGCTCGTCCCAGTCAGGGAAATCGGGATAGGAACCACAGGCGATGAGCCGTACATCGCGGCCGCCCATGGGCCGCAAATAAGCAGCGAATCGCCGATAGAGATCCGCGTAAACCTCGGGCCGCATTTTACCGCCGCACCCCCAGCTCTCGTTGCCGATACCCCAGTAACGCACGTTATAAGGCTCGTTAAAACCGTGTTTTTTGCGCAGCGCGGTGAATTCGGTATCCTGATTCGAATTGCAATATTCCATCCAGTTTATCGCTTCCTGGACCGAGCCGCTGCCGACGTTGACAACCAGATAGGGCTCGGTATCGATCAGGCGACAGAAGGTCATGAATTCATCGGTGCCGAAGGCATTGTTTTCCGGTTGTTTCCACCAGAGGTTGTGCCGTCGTGGCCGTTGCGATCGGTCGCCGACACCGTCGAGCCAATGATAGTTGTCGGCAAAACAACCACCTGGCCAGCGCACCACCGGCAGCTCCAGCGTCTTGAGCGCGGAAATAACATCGAGGCGCAGGCCATGGTCATTTGCAATGGGCGACGAGTCGCCGACCCACAGACCGGGATAAACGCAACGTCCGAGGTGTTCGGCGAATTGGCCGTAAAGGTTGGGATCGATCCGTCGACCGGTGGTTCGCAGTGGATCGATCTGCAGGCGAATCGGCGCAGATTCCAAATGATCTCCGATTTTAGGTAGGTTGATGGGTTCGATTAGGAAACAAAAAGAATAACCATATAACCGAAAAAGAGCAACAACAGAACTCCGCCATGCCAACGGTTTAGAATGGATCGCCGAGCCATCATCGGCAGAATCAGGATTGCGAAAAAGAGCATGGTAAAGAGATCGAGTTGGCTGATGTCCGAGGATCGTATAGGGTGAACAAGTGCCGAAATGCCGAGGATGGCCAGGATGTTAAAGATGTTTGAACCGATGACATTGCCCACGGCAATATCGCCCTCTTTTTTTCGCGCCGCCATCACCGAGGTGGCGAGCTCGGGCAAACTGGTTCCCAACGCAACAATGGTGAGGCCGATAACTGCTTCACTGATACCAAAGTCGCGCGCGATCGTCACCGCTCCGGAAACCAGGGCGATCGAACCGAGAGCCAAAGCGATCAGGCCGCCGATCACCAAAAAGGCGTCTTTAACTATCGAATACTCTTTGTCCACGATGAATTCGGATTTGGCCCGTTCGCGCCGGCTGAGGTGCACCTTGATGATCAAATAAGCAACGAGAACAGTCACAAACAAGCCGCCTTCCCAACGTACCAGGGTTTTATCGCGCAGGAAGAAAATCAACAAAAGGGAGACGATCAGCATAAAAGGGATTTCGCGGTGGATGATTTTGCGGTGAATGGCCAACGGACGGAAAATCGCTGCCAGACCGAGAATCAACGCGATATTGCAGATGTTCGAGCCGATAACGTTGCCCAGTGAGATGTCACCCCGGTTGTTCAGAGCGGCCTGCAGGCTGACCCCCAACTCCGGGCTGCTTGTCCCAAATGCCACGACCGTCAATCCGACGACCAGCGGGGAAATACCCAGGCGAAGCGCTGCCGCCGAACTGCCGCGCACCAGCCATTCCGCACCAAGATACAAAAATACCAGGCCAATGAAAAACGAAAGATAAGCCACATCTTCTCCGGGCTGATTTACTTGAATATCAAACGGCCTGATCGGATCGAAGAGGCAGCCGCTCCGACAAGGCGGGTGCATTGTTCGATTCCAGCGGCTCCTTGCTGCTGACCGTTCAGTGTCGTATTTTCGAAAAGGGAATCAGGGTTCAAATGGATCGCCTGTCGGGCGGGAAAATAGCTGTTTTTTGACTGAAAACAAACAGAAAAATATCTGGCAGGTTACTCGAGTCGAAACCGGATGGGAACGGCGACCTCGACGCGCACCGGCTTGCCCATTGATTGGGCCGGTACCCAGGTCACCGACCGAATGGCCTCGCGGGCGGCGTGGTCAAATTCCGCATGGCCGCTGCTCTGCAGTACGGCGACTCGGCCGGTTTGGCCTCGCTCATCGATCTCTGCAGACAGGATCACGTCTCCTTCCAGGCCCGATCGTCGTGCGCTTTCCGGATAGTTGAGGCTGCGCTGCAACTCGGCAAATCCGCCGTGTGAATACGGCGCCTGGTCATAGGCTACAAGAGAACGATGCATGGCCGATGATGCGGAAGCGGCAAAACTTTCAGGTAATTTTTGTGGGTGCGAGATTGAAAAAACTGCGATTCCGACAATCAATCCCGACCACATCAGCAAACCACTCCAGGTTTTGGCCGGGGCGGAAAGCTGTGTCTGCAGCAAGTGGGTGATGCGGCGGCCAAGAGCGCTGGCGCGATAGAGGAGTGGAAGTGCCAGTGCGCCCGGGTTGCTGATGTCGAGGCTGGATTCTGTCACGAGTATCAGTGCGCGGGAATAGTCGAGAGGTGAAAGTGGAAGCAACGCGAGTGTTTCTTCGTCACAGGATTGTTCCAGAATGTCGAGAAAAGAACGATTAAAGAGCCGGACAAGCGGATGAAAGAAGTAAAGGGCCTGAACCCAGGCCAAAACCAGGCGCATCCAGACGTCGCCGCGGCGGATGTGAACCCATTCGTGCTGCAGGATGAGGCGATGTTGGTTGGCGGACCATTCGTTCCATTGTCGGGGGACGACGATCCTCGGTGTGAAAAAACCGACGGCATAGGGCAAAAAGTTTTTGCGGAACCGGACAACCGGTATACCGCGAAACTCTCCAACAGGTCGACCGGCCCGGGTTTGAGCAATAAGCCTGCGTGTGCGCAGGATCGGCGCCAGCCACAAGACGGTCGTCACAAATGCCCAGAGGGGCAGCAAAAGCCAAATAGGATTAGTCAGGGCGGCGCTTGATTTCACAGAGGGGAAGACGAGAATCGCTTCCAGCCAACCCTCTGCCGATGTGGGTGAAAATAGGCGGAGGACAGGTTGAATTGGCAGCAGAACCGGGATCGCGAGTTTGATCGCGGCTATCCGGACGATCGCATAGCGCATTTTCGCCGGGGTTCGATGAAACAGACCAAGTGCGATGAGCAATCCAGTTAAAAACAAGGTGTTTTGCCAGACCAATCGAATGAGATGATCCAAAACGACTGGACAGAGCGAGTCCAGGCTGCCCATCATAGCTGGTCGCTTCCTTGTTCGTTTGTCTTTTTATCCAGCAGTTTTTTTAACTCGTGCAATTCCTGCACGTCAAGATCTTCAGAGTCGATCAGATGATCGGCCAGGGCGCGCAGCGACCCGCCGAAAAACCGGGAAACCAGGTGACGGGTCTCGGTTTTCACAACCTCACGGCGGGAGCGGGTCGGGGTGTAAAAGTTGACCAATCCGGTTTTGTGAACGGTCAACAGGTTCTTTTTGACCAGGATGTTCATAACGGTCTGAACAGTGGTGTAGGCTTTTTCACCGCCCGGGTAGGCGAATTCCAACACGTCCCGCACACATGGTGACCCACCGAGCTGCCAGATCGCCTCCATCAATTCCCACTCGACCGGTGTCAATGTTTCCGATTCCTGGCGCATCCCCAGTCTCGATTTTCTATTCTGTTCAACCACGAGCACCCCTGCAAGCTTTTTCCGGTTTCGCATGATCTCTGAATGCATTGATAAATTAACGCTTATTTATCTTCTTGTCAAGTATGTTGTTGTCAGACTGCCTTCAGCAGACAATTGGAGGCGGCTGAGCCGCCCCCTTGCGGTGTTTCCCTGTCGGCTGTTATTTGCGGTCAAAAAAGTGTGGAGCTTCCGGATCCCGGTTGTCAGACAGCCAGATGCTCCCAGGCTTGTCAACTCTTGGAGACCTCAGGGGAGCGGTTTTTCCTCTGGCTTGTGGTCGTTCAATTTGAATTGCACCGGCATTAAAACGGTCACGGTTACCGGATTTTCACCTTGCTTCGCGGCTATCCATTCGACGGCACGGATCGCATCTATGGCCGCCCGGTCGCAGGCTGAGTCGCCGCTGCTCTGATGCAACTTAACATCGAGCAATTCGTTATAATCCGAGATGCAGATTTCGATCACTGCTTTGCCCTCAAATCCAGCCATCCGCGCCGATTGGGGATAGACCATGGCCTGCTGCAGAGCGGCAAAGCCACCGCGGGGTTCGGGAGGCTTATCAAAGGCAACCCGGGTTGTGTCCTGGGGTTTTGCAGCGCTGAGGGCGATCAGCATCAGCACCGACCCGATTGTTGTTCGAGCGCCGGCAAAGGCTGTGGAGGTCATCGCATATTCTCCTTTTTGATCGAATTAAACTATTATTTAGTTAGTTGAACTACTAAATACATAGTAAAAATATTAAAGAAGTAGGAAAAAGTCAAGAAAATTCGGCAGTCTCGGCAAATTAGCAAAAATCGATAAATTTGCTCTTGGCTTTTAGGGAAAAAAAAGGGATATTGCCTTTCAACCAGCTGGCGATCGATTTTTTCGGTCTTTCGTCACCTTATGATATCAAACGACCGCCTTGAGCTGCGATTTCCTGGCGGCTTTAAATTGAACGAATAAAGTCAAGAGGATGGATCCATGGGTAAAGACCTGGTATTGTCTGCTTTGAAGGGCATGAGCACCGAACGCGCACCCTGGGTGCCGTTTGTCGGATGTCACGGCGGCTTTTTGCTCGACAAAGATGCAGAGACGTATTTAAAGTCCGCCGATCTGATTGTTAAGGGGGTTGAAAAGGCGATCGAACTGTACAAACCGGATGGCATTCCGGTCAATTTCGACCTTTCCATGGAAGCGGAAATTCTGGGTTGTGATCTGCAATGGGCCAAGGAAAATCCGCCGGCTGTGGTGAACCACGTGCTGGAAAACAAATCCCTGGCTGAATTGCGCGGCAAAAATATGCGCAGTCTGCGCATTCTCGAAACCCTCAAGGCCGTCGAACAGCTCAAGAAAAAAAACCTTGATGTCGCTCTCTATGGTTTGCTCACCGGGCCGTTTACCCTGGCTTTACACCTCAAGGGCACGGATATTTTTATGGAAATGTTTGACAATCAGGAACGGGTGCACGAGCTGTTGCAGTTTTGCACCGAAATTGGCATCCAAGTGGCTGACCTCTATATCGACGCCGGCTGCGACGTCATCTCCATGGTCGATCCGATGACCAGTCAAATTTCCCCCGAGGCGTTTCGCGAATTTGTGTCGCCGTATGCCACTGCTTTTTTTAACCATGTGAGGGAACGTCAAACCTTTTCATCGTTTTTTGTCTGCGGCCATGCGCAGAAAAACGTGGAGGCCATGTGCGAGACAGGTCCGGACAACATATCGGTGGATGAAAACATCCCGCTCGATTTTGTCAAAACCACTTGCCGGAAATACGGCATTTCTTTCGGCGGCAATCTGCAGTTGACCGTTGTCCTGTTGATGGGCAGCGAAAACGATGTGCGCCGCAACACCATCGAGTGCCTGGATATCGGCGGTACCACTGGTTTTATCCTTGCGCCTGGCTGTGATCTGCCTTACAGTGTGCCGGTCCAGAACCTGCAGCTGGTTACCCAGATCGTTTACGACACCTATCAACAGGAAGTGTCGCGTGAATTGCTCAAGAACAAAGAAGATGTCCAACTCAAGATCAATCTCTCCGAATATGGCAATGCCGACAAGGTGATCATCGACGTCATCACCCTCGATTCAGAGAGCTGTGCGCCGTGTCAATATATGGTCGAGGCAGTGCGGGCGGTGGCACCGCATTTCGACGATCTCATCATTTGGCGTGAGCACCGCATCAAGGAACGCGAATCGGTGGAATTCATGATGGGCCTGATGGTTAAAAATATCCCGACCATTTGTATCGACGGTCAGATCCGGTTTGTCAGCACCATCCCTTCGCGCGATGAGCTCATCCGCGCCATCCAGGAACGGATCAATGAAAAATTTTCCCTGAAATTGCAGGAGCATCGCGGTCAGCTGCTGTTGCTGGCTGATGACCGGGAGGAATCCCAGCTGATCTGGGATCGCCTGCAGCAGGCGGTGCGTGAACTCGGCAGCACCGTTGAGCTGGTGCGCATCACCGATCGCGAGAAAATAAAAGGCTATAACGTGGCCGCAATCCCGGCGGTGATTGCCGTGGATGAAAAAGTCAAATCCGTGGGCCGGGTGCCGTCGGTGGAGGTTATCAAGGAATGGCTCAAAGCTCTGGTCTGATACCGACCATACTGCTGACTGGTTTTCTTGGCGCCGGCAAAACGACCTTGCTCAATCGCCTGATCGATCATTATCAAAGCCGGCGTGCGGTCTTGCTGATCAATGAATTCGGGCAGGTGGGCATAGATGGCGCTTTGTTGCACCGGGGCAATTACCAAAAAGTCGAATTGAACAAGGGCAGCTTGTTCTGTATCTGTGTGCGCACCGATTTTATCGCCGAGGTCGAGCGCATTGCCGATGAGTTGCAGCCGGATCTGTTGGTCATCGAGGCCACTGGCCTTGCCGATACGTCTGAGATGGAGCGCATGCTGGCCCTGCCCAATCTTCGCCCGCGCATCCGCCTGCAGGCAAGCATCTGCCTGGTCGATCCGCAGAATTTTCTCAAAATCAGCGTTTATCTGAAAGCGCCTCTTTCCCAGGTGCGCAATGCCGATCTCGTGCTGCTCAACAAGATCGATCGGGTGGATGAGGAACAGCTGCAGAAAACCGAGAAAAAGATTCGCGAAATCGCCCCTGATGTGCCCATCGTGCGCACCCGCTACGCCGAATTCGATTTGTCCTTGCTCGACCGACTCTCTCATCCGACCATCGGGGAAGTTAAAGAACTCGGCGACGGCCGACCGGATCCAGTTCAGTCGTTGACTTTGGAGGGAAAGGGGTCTTTTTCGGCAAGAGATTGGCAGCAGTGGGCCGATGCGCTGCAGCCGCTGGCTTTGCGGGTGAAAGGATTTGTCACGGTCGATGGACAATCGATCCTGGTTGACGGTACACCGGAACAATGGCGACAACAGGCGCGTTTTGACCGACCCGCCGGCAGCAACCAAATCGTGGTCATCGGCCGGCGATTGCCCGTCGAAGAATTGCAGAGCGGTTTTGATCGCGCGCTTGAAAACAGCGCTGCGGGGTGATCCGGGTCAAGGTCGGCTAAGAGCCCTGAGCAGGTGGTGCAACACCATCCGGTTGTCCAGCGCCAGATAATGGGTTTCGCCGCCCATGCGGTAAAAACTCTTGAGAAAACGCAGATAATAGTCGGGCGAGGATTTCGGCGGTTCGCCCTGGCTCCAATCCCACACCGATTCCTGCAGATCGACCACCGCGATCAAATGACCGCTGATTTTCCTGCCGCTGTCGCCAGCCAAATTGTTGGCCAGAGAGAAGGATTTTTCAAAGACCTGCGGTGCCATGATCGCCGAGCCGATGGAAAGAAAAACTCCATCGGCCAATCCTCGAACCGACTGAGCAAAAATTCGAAAATCGACATAAGCTCCGCGGCCGAGCGCGGCGCCGTTGGCCAGCGGGTGGTTGTAGATGATGTCATAACCGATGCCGGGATGTACGGTGATCGGCACTCCGCAACGCACCGCATTGGCAAAGACTGAAGTCGCCTGGTGCGGATGCGCCAGGGGTTGAAAACCAGCCGGCAGGTTGAATCGCCTCAGGGTGTGGTAGAGTTCAGCCACAGCCGGCAAATCCTCGGTGTTGTCTGCTACGGCCTTGTGCAGACGCTCTTTGAGTTCATCGACAGTCGGCAGGTATAAACCCTGTTCGTGAATCAGGCGGCCGAGCGACTCGCCATAGCCCATGCCTTTTAGGGCTCCCACCTGCACCGCTAAATTGATCCAGCGACCGGTTTCATCCCAGGTGCCGAAACAGCCCCGCCCCGCGTTGGTCCGCACATCTTCTTCGCTCGCGCCTTGAAACGCAAATTCCCAGTCGTGTATCCCGCCGGCGCCGTTGGTCGCAACGTGGGTCAGCCAGCCTTGCTCCAGCAGCCGAATCACAAGAGGTGCAGCACCATTTTTGATCAGATGGGCGCCAAACGCCAGCATCACCGAAGAGCCCCGCTTGTGGGCACTGCGGATGCGGTCGGCAATCCGCTGCACAATCTTTGCCGTCGATGCCGGCAGGTCGGGGGGGATGGTGTCCGGATCGATGGAGATATCGCGGATCCGGGTTTTGCTATAGCGCTGGGCCAGTGGATAAACGCGGATTTCAGCTGGATCGATTTGCGGATAGGGCATGGGATGAATCCTTTGAATTTATCGACTCATACACCGCCTGGCGGTTTTCCTCCGGCAGTTTGACTTCATTGAAAAAGGTCATGCCGATGAAACGGTCGTTTCTGGCAAAACACTCTTTCCCCCAGGCGATGATGTTTTTCACGTACCTGGCGTCTTTGGGCGGCAGAGCATAGCCTTGCGGCATTTCCTTTCTGATGGTGGTGTGCAGGTAAAATTTCAGCGGTGCCAGATGGTCGATCACTTTTTCCACCATCTCGGGCTCTTTGTCGCCGTTGCGGCCTTCGCAATAGGGCATGACGAAATCGCAGCCTACCTGCGCCAACAATTCGGTGCGGTGGCCGCGGAAGTTCTGATAATCGGCAATATCGAATTCCGAGGTCGGCAAACCGGTATAGAATCCGAACTCGAAATTGGGATTGATGCTTTTGATCAGCTTCTTGAGATCGATAAGGGTATCCCGCACGCGTGTGCTTTTCCAGAGGTGAAGCTCTTCGGGGCTGATGTTATCGCGGGTCTTGCCGGTATCCTGCAACAGCCGCTGTTGCGAGCTCCGACACCAGCAAGTATTTTCGGTATAGGAGGGGTGCTCGAGCACCAGACCGTCCAGGTCGCTATAGCGTTCCAGCACATCCCGGATTTTGTCGCGCATATATCGCTGTGCCGGTTCGCTGTCACAGCAGATGTGCAAGGTTTCGATGGCTTCGCGCTCCAGTGGATCAGCCGCCGGATCGATCTGGTGAATAAAACCTCCCTGAGGCGGGGTCAGAAATTCCACGCCTGGATAGCCCCGGCGAATGCCGCGCATACCGAGATATTTGATTTCGATATAGATCTTGATGCCCAGGTGGTGAGCTTTTTTGATGATCTGTGAGAAAAACTCGGTTTCTTCGCAGCTGTTCAACGCCCTTGGGTCGATCTGCGGTTTAAGCAGCGGATTTCTCGCCGGCCACGCCAGCCCGTGATTTTCGGGAGAATAAGCGCCGTGGCTGGCCATCATGACGATCAGACGTGTCATGCCGTGCTGGTCCATTTCATCCAACAGCCGGCTGTAATAATCGTATCCCAGGCGGCGATCGCCGGTCTGGTAGGTCAGACAGGTTGTCCAACCGAAAACCATGTTGCGTTTCTTGTTTCTGCCATGACAATGGGGCATGCCGATGCCCGCTGCCACAGAGGCCAACCCCATGCCTAAAAGCTGCAAAAAACGCCTTCTATCACTTTTCCTGTTGCTTGTGGTCATTTGAATCATCGCCCTGGTTTGGTCACAATCGTCCACAGATGACGAAAAGTGGCGGATCTACCCCGAATGTGATTCTCGGGCGCTTCAATTGCGCCGAGTGATCAACGCCATAATAGCCAATCGCGGCTTGAAAATCAAGAACCATTTCGATATTAGCGGCTCTTCTTATTCCGGGGAGATGCCCCTAGATGCCGATTTCTGAGGAACAAAATAAACTACCCAGATTCGGTGTCAACCGAATCAAAAATCATTCAATCACTTATTCCTTATGCGGTTGCACAAATGGCAGTTTCCACCCTCTGTGTATTGCTATCAGATTGATTTTCTGTGCGATTCGGTGCTGCGCACCGAATCCGGGAACTAATTGTAATTAACTTAAAAGATTAAGTTGGTTTGACTTCAACCACATGATGATTTTTATACTCGATTTCGGCCTGTACTTTTTATATGCGGCGTTGGCTGAAATCCATTCATCCTGTTGCATTTCGTCGCCTTTTTGTTTAAATTGACAATGCCGAGTTGAACGCAGAACCCAACCTGACGGAGGTTATGCCATGGCATCGAAAAAAAGACCGCTGGCAGTCGTCGTGCTGTTGGCGCTGTTGGCTTTTCAGGGATTGAGCGGTGTATACGGGGGTGTGGGGTTGATTTTGGACCCCACGGGTGTATCGCTGCAGATTCCACAGGCCTGGCTCGAGGGAACACCGTTTGCTGACTATTCGATCCCCGGATGGATCTTGTTGGTTGTGCTGGGCCTGTTGCCCCTTTTCGTTTTTTACCTTTTGCTCAACAGACGGCCTTCTTGCTGGTTTGCGACCGGTCTGGTCGGTGTGGCCCTGGTCATCTGAATCGGCGTCGAAATCTTGATGATCGGCTATCAGGCTCAACCGCCGCTGCAGCTGATCTATGGAACGGTTGGTGTGGTGATGCTGATTTTGCTTTTGTTGGCTTCCGTTAAAGGATATTGTTCGAACACGATCGCACAGGCTGAAACAGATCGATCCTGATTGTGCCCGCCAACCCGGGAGTCAAAATGCAAAAACAGCTGACCATTTTCGCCTCTTTTGGGGATGGATAAGTGACTCGATGCGCACTCATCTCTGTATTTTTCTCGCGCTCTCTTTTCAGGCTGTGGCTGTTTTTCTCATCGGCCATTTGCCGCTGTCGCCTGTGCTTTATTGTCTTCTGGCCGGGGCGATCGGTTTCGGATTCGGCGCCAATTTTGTCCTTTTTGCCAAGGAAACAGCGCATCTGTACGGAATCGGCAATATGGGCATGGTTTATTCCTACGTTTTTATGGGTTACGCCTTTGCCGGCATTCTGGGCCCGTTGACCGGGGGGCTGCTGTTTGATGCTCTCGGTGGTTATAGCGCCGCAGCTCTTTTGGCTGCGCTGACGAGCCTGGCCGGAGCTTTGGTCTCTATCAGGGAGAAACCAATCCCAAAAGGACTTTTATGATGCATTCTCGAGCAGCGCGATTGGCCGCTGTCGCCCTCTTGTCACTTTTGTTCTGCAACCTGGCGCACGGCCAGGATCGACCGCGCGCGCGGGATCTCGGAATTCGCGTCGGCACCTTTGACCCCGGTCAGCTTAATGCCATCACCGATGTCGCTGGTGTCAGGGTAGGACACGCCACCCTCATTCGCGGCGATTCGGTGCGCACCGGCGTGACCGTCATCTTTCCCCATGCCGGGAATCTGTTCGAAAGCAGGGTGCCGGCAGCAGTGGCGGTCGGCAACGGTTTCGGCAAATTCATCGGCAGCAGCCAAATCCAGGAACTGGGCGAGTTGGAAACACCTATCGCTCTCACCAATACCCTGTGTGTCTGGCGCGTGGCTGAAGTGTTGGCCTGCTGGATGCTGGACCAACACGGCATGGAAAATGTGCGGTCAATCAATCCTGTCGTCGCCGAGACCAACGATGGCTGGGCCCTCAATGCCATTCGATCCTTCCCTGTAACCCGCAGTGATGTCTTGCAGGCATTGACGGCAACAACCGATCAGAACGTCGCTGAAGGCGCAGTGGGTGCCGGCACCGGCACCGTGGCGTTTCAGTGGAAAGGCGGTATCGGCACGAGTTCGCGCGTCGATCCTGCCGGTCAGTGGACCGTAGGCGTATTGGTGCAATCGAATTTTGGCAGCTGGCAGGATCTGCTGATCGAAGGAGTGCCGGTGGGACGGGAACTCGGCCGAGGCGGCGTACATCCGAATGCAGCCAGAGAGTCGGACGGCTCGATCATCGTCGTCGTGGCCACCGATGCACCGCTGTCAGATCGCAATCTGCGCCGTCTGGCTGCCCGCGCCCTGTTGGGGGTCGGGCGAACCGGCGGCTATGCAGCCAATGGTTCCGGCGACTATGCCATCGCTTTTTCCACCCATGCCGCTGTCCGCCGCACTGCCGTGCGGGGCGCAATGCCGGATACCCTGCGAACCGCAGAACTCGGCAATGCCAATCTGAACAAACTGTTCAACGCCACCGTCGACGCCACCGTCGAAGCGATCTACAATTCGTTGTTCCGCGCTCAGACTCTCTCCGGCGCCCATGCCACGGTGGAGGCGCTGCCGATCGAACAGGTGCAAAAGATCTTGCAGAACCATGGAGCAATTGAGCATTCGAGGTGACAACGGCAGCCGAGTTGTTCTGGACAACGGGCCACAAGCTGATCCCCTGCCCCCGCCTTGGATGAGATTGGAGGAGAATGAAAGAGAAAATTTTGCAAGCGGCGGATTCGCCGCGGGAGTTGGAAGCGCTCTACCGAGCGCAGCCAAAAGAATTCAACCAGGCTTTCATGGCGGCTTATGCCGAGAGAAACGATTCTCTGGTTTTGCAGGCCTGGAAGGAACGATTGTTCTTATCTGCAACCGGTGCAATGAGCGAATCCTCGGGTGCTTCGCGTTGGCGGATTGGCGATATCAGCCTGGTCATTGTTTTATCGCTGATCGCCGGCACTCTGGCGAAACTGCCGCACTTCTTTTCGGCGGTTAATGAAAACTGGTTTTATAGTCGCAACCTGGCGGGAATTGTCATCGGCGCTTTAATCGCCTACTTTTGTTTCCAAAGGCAGTGCGGCAAAAAAACAGCCGCCATTCTATCGATTCTGTTTTTCGGGGGCATGCTCTATTTGAACCTTTTGCCCGATAAATCCATCTCTCAGAGCATAGCGCTTGCCTGCCTGCACATGCCGGTCTTTTTTTGGGCCCTTTTGGGTGTTTCGTTTTTGGCAGGATCCTGGCAAAATTTGCCGGGCAGAATGGATTACGTGCGATACAACGGCGAAGTGGTGGTTTACAGCACCGTCATTTTGATCGGCGGAGTGGTGCTGACGGCCTTGACCCTCGGCCTCTTCGAGTTGATCGAGTTGAAAATTGAACAGTGGTATTTCAAAACCGTGGCGATCTACGGCGGCATCGCCGCGCCGATCGTCGCCACTCTGATCGGCGAGCGGATCGTCGGGACGCGTTTCAAGATCGCTCCGCTGCTCGCCAAAGTCTTTACGCCGCTTTTTCTCGTGATGGCCCTGGCTTATCTGGTTGCCATGGCAATCCAGCAAAAAAGCCCTTTCACGGATCGGGATTTTTTGATCGCTTTCAATGGACTGCTGCTGGTTGTCCTCGCCCTATGCGTTTTTTCGATTTCCGAACGCGGGACAACGGCTCGTTTCGCTGTTGCTGATTTCCTGAATATCGGATTGGTTCTGGTCACGCTCATCATCGATCTCATCGCACTGGCGGCGATTCTTTTTCGTTTGACTTCATACGGCTACACACCCAATCGCCTGGCTGTGCTCGGCGCCAACCTGCTGGTCTTTTGTCATTTGGCTGGCATCCTCTACCTCTATGTGCGCTTTGTGGTCAAACGGCAATCCCTGACTTCGCTTGACCAGTGGATCGTTGGGTACCTCCCGGTTTATGTGATCTGGAGTGTTTTTGTGGCAGTGGCGTTTCCTCTGATTTTTTCATTCAAGTAAACAGACCGGCAAGAGCCGTGGTCGTCTAGTGCTCGCTGGGTATGGCTGTGGAGTGGATCGGTTGACCGGTCATCTCGGAAAGATAATCGATCAAACCGAGAAAAATTTTGTGCGCCAGATTACGGCGAAAGTCGGCGGAATTGAGTTTTTCCTCATCTTCGGCATGGCTCATGAACGCCTGTTCCACCAGCACAGCCGGACAGGTGGAGAGTCTGGTGACCAGATAATTGAACGACCCGACCACACCGAATTCAGCCAGCGGCAGTTCGAGCAGACGATCGTAGATCGCATGGGCCAGAGGCGCCCAGAACGGATTGTGGTAGTAGGTGCTGGTTCCGGAAGCGCCGAGATAACCCCTTCCGGTGCCGGCGGCGTTGGCGTGGATGCTGATCAGCAAATCGGCCTCTTCTGCCACGGCAGTATCTTGTTTTTCCTGCAATCCCATGTCCACATCATGCTGTCGGATCTGGATGACTTGAATCCCGTGTTCCCGACAGATTTTTCCCAGTTCCTGCGCGACTTCCAGATTGATGGTTTTTTCCTCGAGTCCTGACAATCCGATGGCGCCGAGATTGCTGCCGCCGTGCCCTGCTTCGATGGCCACTTTGAGCCCGGCCGGCGACAACCCTTGGCCGTTTTTGTCCAGCCTGGGTGGGTAGCGCAGGCGCAGGCGCAAAAAGCCCTCTGCAGCTTCGATCGTATAGCCCCAAATTTTATCGGTTTTGAGGTTCACATAGATAGTGTAGGTCTCCGGATCGGATTGTTCCCAGGTGATCCGATCGACCAGGCGAAGATTTTGGCGGTGCGTCAGCCAGGTGCTCAGAGTCTGTGCTCCAAACAGGCGGACGACAAGCCGTTTTTGCTCAGGTTCGGGGAAAATCGCATAGGGAATCGGCTTTTCATATGGAATAACCACCACGTCCTCGTCTTGACCGGGTGCCGCCTGAATGGAGCGGATAAAAGTGAACGGCTTTTCGCTGCCGTTCGGCAGAGCCTCGACATTTTGCGCGGACAGAAACGCTGAAAGGCTTTTGCCCAAACGGACGCGATAGAATTTGCCGAATCGGCCGTCGCTCTGCAGGATCACACCCGGTCCATATTCCGCCAAAATTGGCCCGCCCAGACGAATCATCCCCTGATTGTAGGTCAACGCGGTTTTGGCTGCCGTTGTGCGGAGCAGCGGAAAATAATCGGCCGTCTGAATGCGCACGATGCCCGGCACAACCGCCGATATTTCAGCCTGTTGCGCTCCGGTCGCCGCTTGCAGGTGCACAACCGCATCCATATCCGCGTTCTGCGGCAGCGCGGCGGCCGGTAATTCGATCGAGTAGCGGCTAAAGTCGGATTCATCCTGGCGCTGCAAAGGGAAAAGCTGCCCGGCAGGCCGGATTTCAAGCCAGCCGGTCTGTCCTTGCGAACCGATCAGCGAAAAGGCGATTCGGTCCTCCGGCAAGAGCACCCGGCTCAATTTGGGTTCGATCGACAGCGTGTCGATCCATAACGGCAGCGGCGGGCGTGGCGGTGCGGGCGGCAGCAAGAAAATCTGTTTTTCATACATCTCTTTTGCTGAATCGGCAAATGTGCAGCAGCCCGTCACGCGGTTTATGCCCGGCTGCAGCGTGATCTCGTGAAAAAAAATGCCGGTTTGATATTGTTTGCAGGCAATGCCGTTTATGGCTGCTTCTGCCGGAAAGCTTGCCCTGAACAGGACCGGTATGCGCTCATGTCTGACGCTGTCCCCGGGACTGTCGCGCAATTCGATAAACGGTTCCGGGCGTTCGATTTGTCCCTCTTCAGTGATGCGGTAACGAAAGGGCAGCCGCCAGCGGTAATCGCGTTTTAGCCGCAGCCTGTCGTTGCCGGAGATGAGCTGCAGCGAATCGACCGTTCCCGGCAACACCACGCCAGCCCAACCATCGGCGTCTGCGATCTGGCAAAAACCGTTTATTTGCACAATTTGACCTCGCCTGGGCGTACCATCCGCTTGCAGCCACTGCAGGACCACTGCTCGCTCGGCACGGCCGCTTCGCCGCAAGCGCAATGGGCGATAGGGAAGAGGCGCGGCACCCGGTGCAGGTTCGGTTGCGCTCCATTCGCTGGCATTGGCGTCGATTCGCAGCAATCGCCCATGGGGATGTCCTGGCTCTTTTGCTGTCGCTCGCGACTGATCGAGTGAAGGAGAAAAGTCGGCAAGCTCGAGAAAACCGATTGCCTGGATTGTATCAGAGTATGTTTGCCGAGCCAGGTCGTCGGCCGAAAAGACCAGTGCATCGAAAAGGGTTTGCCTTTCCTGGCGGGTGTAAGAGCTTTGCAGAGAAGGAGGATTGGTTTTTGCATTTGCAGCAAAGTTCGAACCTGGCAGTTGGCCGAAAAGCATCAAATCAGGGCGAATCACCAGTGATGCTGCGATGAGATCGTGGGCGCGCGCCAAGAGATAGTCGCCGTCCACTTTGGCAAAAGTCCGGCCTGAGCAGGCCTCATCGGTTCGAGGCTGTCGGCGGTTTAAAGCATCACCGCCTCTCCCGCTTGCCGCATGATCGGTACAGTCGAGAAACAGCCCATCCCATTCGACAGCCTGCAGCCATTTTTTCAATTCGCTTTTGTTCCGGCTGCTGAGTTCAGGCCAATCGGCGTTGAGATGCCGGCTCGCATCGATCGGGTGTCCGCCGGCTTGACCAGGCGCGTTTGCTGCAGATGCCTGGAGGTCAAGGCCGGCAAATACCGACAGGCCGATTCGGTGCGCCTCTTGCACAGGTTGTTGAAGGCAAGCCGACAGGTCGACGGAGGAGGCTGCCGAACAGGGCAGCTCGAGCACCAAGACGTTGAAACCGCCACGTCCACATCGATCGATGATCTCGTACAAGCGTTGTCGGGCGAGCTCGGCTTCCTGCAGGTGCCAGTCGGGCGCGGAGATGAGCACTCCACAGACATCAGCGGCCGGATTGGGCGGTTTTGGTGGTTCGGGGTGGGGCAAGTGTTGAACAGCGGCACAGCTGAGCCAAAAAATAGCGGCAGCAGACAAGAGCAGATGTTTTGCCATATCGATCTCCTTGGACAATTGTCGCGCTTCATTGTCTTCTTTAACGGCGGGAATAACCGCCTGGCTGGCTGAGTTGCAGTGGAAAAGAACTGTGCAAATCGAGAGTATGGAATGGTTCAACTAGACAAAAGCGCCGATCCATCGGTTCGGGCGACACACGAGCATGCCGGCGATGGGCCGATTCTATTCTTCGATGGGATTTGTGTTTTGTGCAATTCGACGGTGGACGCCATTTTGCGTCTCGATTCCAAACAGATCTTTCGCTTCGCCGCATTGCAATCGCCGGCCGCCACAAGGCTTCTCGCGCCCTATTGCGATGATTTGGCCGCAGTCGACAGCGTGGTGCTGCTGGAAGATGGCCAGGTTTTTACCCGTTCTGAAGCCGTGCGCCGGATCGCCCGTCGCCTCGCAGGTTTGTGGCCGGCGGTTTCCCTGCTGCTCAGGTTGATTCCTCGATCGTGCGGCGATCTCTTTTATGAATGGATCGCCGCCGGCCGCTATCGCCTGTTCGGCCGGCGCCAAAGCTGCCGCCTGCAAGATGACCGCTGGGCGGATCGCTTTATCATTGCCTGACTTCGTAAAACGTCAATACGGTGCGCCACTCGAGCGCATCTCCGGTTTTGACCTCAAAGCGGTGGGCGCTGTGGGGACCGAGCACTCGGTCGTTGCCAAGAATTTCCAGTTTTTGTGCCGGCAGAGTGTTGTGAACCTGCACACCGATGCCTGCCTGGGGATTTTCCAATTGAAAAATGACCTTGATCGATCGGTCAGAAGATTGATAGGCAACGGTTTCCACCGTTTCTTTTTTCTGCACCGGTCTTTTTAGCAAAAAATCGTTGCTCAACAACTGCCAGGTCTCTGTGCTATCCTCGATTACAGGGATTTCTTTGGCCAGGCGCAGAATCAGGTTGGAATCGATCGGCTGGTGATCGATATTGAAGCGAAATGTACAGTTCAGGTCGCTCGTCAACAGAGTGCGGCCGACATTTTCCAGAATCGACTGAATTTCGACTGTGTTCGGGGGGAGCAAACGAATGCGTTTGCCGTAAAAGTAGCCGCTGTCCTTGCCGTACACCAGTGAATTTTCCACAATTGCCCAAGTCTGACCATTGGACATTTCCCACCTGGCTGGTTCTATGACTTTCGGCTCCTCCACGTCCTGGTATTGAATTTGGCCGATACCTGGCCGAACGCCGAAACCGGATTTTCCCTGCTCGTACGGGAAGAGCGCCAGCTCGCGGTTGAATTCGTTGAGAATGCCGATGCCGTGATCTGGATTGAGAGGATCGTGGTCATCCGGCCATTCCGTAATAAACGTATGGCCTTTGTAGCTGATCTGAGCGATTTGATTGCCCCAATCATAGCGCGTGCCGCGATAATACCCGTTTTTGGCATCCGGCTTAAAAAGAGTCAACTGCAAATCCCCGCTGCGCAATTCGATCTTGGGATATTTGTCTTCAAGATAATAACCATCCGGATTCTTGCGCTGGCATTGCAGAAAAAAGACCGCTGCCAAACACATGCTCAAGAGGAAAAAACCTTTTCTCATTGTCCAGGTCCTGTTTTACGGTACAAGAGTTCATTCATCGATTAATAAGGGTTTGTTTCAGGATTACGAATATAGAATTTATCCCCTTTCGATGCAAGCAGATTCGCCCGAATCTGCTGGCTTGTTGCACAACGCGGGCTGACGGCGTCGATTTGGTTGCCTTGCTGCTGTGCGCTGTTGTCTGCTTCTGCTCCGAAAACCGCTCGAAATGCCCAGTCTGTCGATGAAGCAGACAAATTGACAGACTGCAGTCTGCAAAGTTGACATAATGACAGTCATGCGCCAATTATAAATAAACAGCATTAGAGCATAAATAACAATAAGATAGCTAATTCATCTTCAATTTGGCACGGCGTTTGTTACAGTTGAAGGCGAAAGCATAAAGTCGAAATTGCAAAAAAAAAGAGCATACACAAGCGGTTGGCCAAACCCCGGTACACCGCAAACAGCAACCATAAAGGAGGAATAAACCATGTTACTCGTTGATCCTTTTCGCGCTTTGGAAGTAGAACGCGAGTTTGATCGCGTGCAGCGGGAAATGAACCGCTTCCTGCGTGGCACACAGCCCGCGACAGCTTATCGCTATCCTGCAGTCAACATCTGGACTCGCGATGAAGACGCTCTGGTCACTGCTGAATTGCCCGGCTATTCCATCGATGATATGGAAATTTCGGTGCACAACAAATCGCTGACCATCAGCGGCAAGCGGCGTCCTGTTAAAGAGGAAAATGTCACCGTGCACCGAAACGAGAGGAAGCCCGATGAATTTCAGCGCACCGTTTTGATGCCCTTCGCTATCGATGCGGAAAAAGTCACGGCGCGTTATGAAAAGGGTATTCTGACGATCACATTGCCGCGCCTTGAAGCGGACAAACCCAAAAAGATTGAAATTCGCGCTTAATCGAGAACAACTGAATCGTTGATCAATGATTGTGAGGTGATAATCATGGCCAATAAAGAAAAAAGCTTGCAGAAACGCGAGCCTGAAACCGTGAGCACAGTGGAACGAACCCGTTCGCAAAAGGTGTTCGTTCCGCTGGTGGACATCCGCGAAACCGACAACGCGATTGTTTTAACCGCCGACATGCCCGGTGTGGACGAAAAGTCGGTCGATATCACTCTGGAAAAGAATGTCTTGACCATTGACGGCCGGGTAGATATGGTGACCCCGGATGGCCATCAGCTGAGCTATATGGAATATGAAACCGGTGATTTCCAGCGCGCTTTTACCCTTTCCGACGAAATCAACCGTGAGGGGATCGAGGCGCAGGTCAAAGATGGGGTTTTGCAGGTGACTCTGCCCAAGGCCGAGCCGGCCAAGGCGCGTCGAATCGATATCAAAGTGGGTTAAATCATAAGGAGGTGCAAAATGCCGATTCGCGATTTAATTCCGAGTTGGCGGAATCGCAAGCCGGTCGCTGCAGAGCGACAGGAATCAAATCCCTTTATGCGCCTGCAGGCGGAAATCAATTCGATATTCAATTCGTTCTTTGATGATTTTGCTCTGCAACCATTTCAAGGCGAGACATCAGGTTTTACCCCTTGTACCGATATTCGCGAAACAGACAAGGAATATATTGTCGAATGCGAACTGCCGGGACTGGATGAAAAGGATGTCGAAATCGATTTAAATTCCGATGTTTTGACTCTGCACGGTGAAAAAAAAGCCTTTAATGAGGAAAAACGCGGCGAATACCACTGCATCGAGCGCATGACCGGGCGTTTTGAACGCCATCTGCCATTGCCGGCGGATGTGGATAGAGAAAAGATTACCGCTGCTTTTAATAAGGGCGTTTTGCAGATTAGGCTGCCCAAGCAGGCGGATGTGCGAAGCGCCAGCAAACGAATTCTGATTCAGAACAAATAACCTCTTGGCCTTGTGCAGGGCTGTCGGTTCTGCACAAGGCCAATTTTGCGCATCAGCCGCTTTTCCTTAAGCAAATTCCCTTGACAAAATACCCCGAATTGTCTACATTAAAACCTGCAAAACCTTTGATTTTGCAGAATTCATCAACATCCCGCCTCAAGTCATGCATCATTCGAATCGCCTGCAGGTTTGGTGCAGCGATCCCAACCGCTGACGAGACTGTTTGGATGTGATCGCCATCAGGTGCAAGATATCGCACCGGTTTTGCTGAGACTGCCAATTTGTTGTTTTGCTATGAATTCTGCTGGCAACAAGTTCGGGATTAAGATCAACCAAGGATTATAACCATGGAATTGGCTAGGGTTGAGGGAACGATTGTTTCCACCATGAAATCTGAGCGGCTCAAAGGTCGCAAACTCACGCTGATCAATTTGGTCGGTCCGGATACTCAGCCGATCAATTCCTATCTCGTTGCCATCGATCCTCTCGGGGCTGGGGTCGGCGAAATCGTCCTGGCGGTGCGGGGCAGTTCGGCGCGGCAGAGCGACGACCTTGCCACAGTTCCGACCGATACCAGCATCGTCGCGATAGTCGATTCCGTCGAGCATTTGGGCAAAATGGTGTATCGCAAGGACCAGCCCAAAAAAACGAGGTCAGCCAGTTGAAGCTCGGACAGGTGGTCGGCACGGTATGGGCGACGGCCAAGGACCCCAAAATACGCTCGATCCGGCTCTGTCTGATGGTGCCGGTGGATGAAACGTTCCAGCCGATCAGCAAACGGCCGCTGGTGGCTGCCGATCCGCTCAACACCCGCACCGGCGATGTGGTTTATTGGGTTGGCGGGGCGGAGGCGACCTTTGCGTTGGCCGACAGACAGATTCCCAGCGATGTAACCATCGTCGGTCTGGTAGACCGAATCGATTTGTAGAAACAGAACCATCTTCGATCGGCGGCTCTCTATGATTCTGGCACGTGTCATCGGCAGCTTGGTATCAACCGATAAACACAGCTGTTATGCAAACAAAAAGTTGATGTTGGTTCGCCCGATCGAACCCGGTGGTTCGTTTACCGGACCTGTTCAGGTTGCAGTGGACACGGTCAGTGCCGGAAAAGGCGATTGTGTGCTGGTCGCCAGCGAAGGACGGGCGGCGATGGAAATTCTCGGTTTTGATCGCCGCATGCCGCTGCGCAGCGTGATTGTCGCTATTGTCGATCGCATCGATCACCCAAACGCCGCCAAATAGGATACCGACAGCTGCTGATATGGATGCTTCTGAACGCGAGAAATTGATCGAGTTAATCGTTGAACAAGTCCTGCGGCAATTGCAGCAAATCGACAGTCTGTCGATTTCTGCAGCAAGGCCAGCGGTCTCCTTGAACAAACGATTGATCACCGAACAGGATGTAAAGGCTCTGGTTGCCGCCGGCAATCAAGAGGTGTTTATCGGCCCGCAAAGCCTGATCACACCATTGGCGCAGGATACCCTGCGCGCGCACCGAATCGTTGTGCAGCGCGGCTTGCCGCCCGGCTCCGCTCCCGCGGCCAAAGACAAGACTGTCGCGCTCTTGGCTGGCGATGCAACGAGCGAGTTTCGCCGCGCGCTGGCGCAGATTCTTCAATCCAAGGGTTGCTGCGTGCAGCTGATCGAGGATCGTTTGCCCTCCTTTGCAGAGCGCGAGAAAAAAGTCCGCGAGCTGGCCCATCGGATTGCAGCCAACGAATTGCACAGTGCCGTGGTGTTGGATGGCAAGGTTTTTTGTCTCAATATCGCCGCCAACCGCATCGAACGGGTGCGCGGCGCGATTTGCTGGGATGTATCGTCAACCCGATTGGCGCGCGACGGTTGCGGCGCCAATATTTTGTTCGTCAATGACCGTCTGATCGACCAAAGCACAATCGCCGAGATGGTACGCGTTTGGATACAGGATTAAAAAGTCGCCGCCAGAGCTGTTGCGGATAGATGGTCGGAACAGGATTGGAAATGAAGGAACTCGTCGAACAAGTGCGGGAGGCAGGAGTGGTCGGTTCCGGCGGCGCCGGATTCCCCACCCATGTCAAACTCGAAGCACAAGCAGAGTGGTATCTGGCTAACGGCGCCGAGTGCGAGCCCCTGATGCACAAGGACCGCGAGCTGATGGTCCACTTTGGCCGGGAAGTGGTCGACGGTTTGGAAAAGGCGGCTGATTGCGTTCAGGCACAAAAGACAGCGATCGGCATTAAATCCAAAAATCGCAACGCCATCGACGCAATTCAGGCGGCGATTCGCCGCGATTCCATGCACGTGCACGAATTTGGCGACTTTTATCCGGCAGGCGACGAGTACGAACTTGTTTATGGCATCACCGGCCGACTGATTCCGCCGCAGGGTATCCCCCTGAATATCGGCGTGGTGGTCAACAACATCGAGACACTGGTCAATATTTCTCGTGCCGTTGCCGGCAAACCGGTCACCGACACGTTCATGACTCTGACCGGTCTGGTCAAGACCCCGCTCACCACCTGGTTACCGATCGGATTGTCGGTGCGTGAAGCTTTGCAGATCGCTGGTGGTCCGATGATCGATGATTTTGCGGTCATGGAGAGCGGGCTGATGATGGGAAAATTGGTGCAGAATCTCGACCAGCCAATCACCAAGACCACCGGCGGGTTGATCGTCTTGCCGGCAGCTCACGATTTGATCAAGCGCATCAGCCGGCCGACTGCAGCCCAGCACCGCATCGGCCATTCGGCTTGCGATCAATGCAGCTATTGCACCGAACTCTGCCCGCGCTACTTGCTCGGCTATGAGGTCAAGCCGCACCTGGTGATGCGCAGCCTTGGATTCACCCAGATGGGCAAGGAATTGTGGAATCAAAACGCTCTGCTCTGCTGTCAATGCGGCCTTTGTACTCTCTATGCCTGCCCCGAAGGGCTTTACCCGCGCGAGGCGTGTGTGCAGGGCATGAACGATTTGCGCAAGGCCGATAAGGGAAAGTGGACTGGCAGCTGCGATATCCAGGTGCATCCGATGAAAAACTCGCGGCGGGTGCCGATTAAAATGTTGATGAACCGTCTGGGTGTCAGCCAATACGAATCGCATGCCGAGTACCAGGAGATGCGCGTCGAGCCGGCGCGTGTGGTCATGCCGCTCAAACAGCATGTTGGTCAGGCAGCGGAACCGGTGGTCAAGGTCGGCGAAAGCGTTCGCCGCGACCAGCTGATCGCCGAGATACCAGATGGAAAACTGGGCGCCCGCGTGCACGCCAGTATCGACGGCAAGATCAGCGCGATCCAAAATGAACGAATCACCATCGAACGAGGGTAGCGAGCATGCAGATGCGCGCAGTGGGATTGATCGAATTGAACAGCATCGCTGCCGGTATCGACGTGGCGGATGCCATGCTGAAATCCGCGCAGGTGGAACTTGTGCTGGCGCGAACGATCTGCTCGGGCAAATATCTGGTGATCGTCGGCGGCGAAGTGGCGGCCGTGCGCGCCAGCGTTGATGCCGGTGCGCAGCGGTGGCCGGGCACGGTGATCGATTTGATGGTGATTCCCAATGTGCATCCTTCGATTTTTCCGGCCATCGCCGGATCCAATACGATCGACAAACCGGGTTCTCTCGGGGTGATCGAGTCGTTCAGCGTCGGCTCGCTGATCGAGGCGGCTGACATTGCGGTCAAGACAGCGGCAATCGAAGTGATCGAAATCCGTCTGGCCATGGCTCTGGGCGGCAAGGCCTTTGTCACCCTGACCGGCGATGTCTCGGCCGTGCGAGCTGCTGTGGATGCCGGCGCCGCCCATGTGGCGCAAAAGGGTTTGCTGGTCAACAGCGTGGTGATCCCAGCCCCCAGCAAGCAGCTCTATAGAGATTATATTTAAGCAGCCCGGTCTGCGAGACAGAAACGCACTCCTTTGTCGCCAGTGCGGCGAAGAGCAGTGAAGCAGGAGTATCTTCATGTCCATTTCCAATGATGAACTCACCCGTAAGGTCGAAACCATCGTCCGGCAGGTGATCGATTCGCTCTATCCTGCAACCAATGATTCGGCCATTCCTTTGGGCATTTCGGCGCGGCACCTGCACATCTGCCAGGAGGATCTGGAAATTTTGTTCGGCAAAGGCGCGCAGTTGACCAAAATGCGCGATCTGAAACAACCGGGTGAATTCGCCGCCAACGAGACGGTCACCGTGGTCGGACCGAACCGCAGGATGTTCGAAAAGGTGCGCATCCTCGGCCCTACCAGACCGCAGACTCAGGTCGAGATGGCCTATTCAGATGGCCGTTTCCTGGGCATCGAGTTGCCGCATCGAATTTCCGGCAACATCAAAGGCTCCGCGCCCATCACGCTGATCGGTCCGGAAGGTGTTTTGCGCCTTACAGAAGGTGCGATTCGGGCGATGCGCCACCTGCACTGCAGTCCGCAAGACGCCGCCCGTCTGGGCATCAGGGATGGGGAGGAGGTCAGTGTGCGCACCGAAGGGGAGAGCAGCGTCACCTTTAATCATGTGGTGGTGCGCATCAAGGACAAATTGAAACTCGAAATGCATGTGGATACCGACGAGGCCAATGCCGCCGGTTTGACTGCGGCCAATGCCTTTGGTTATCTGGTCAAGGAGCAAAAATAGATGGCAGATTTTGATCCAACCCTGGTCGCAGAAATCGTCAGGCGAGTGATAACCGAGCTGAACCACAGCACTGGTGCAGCAGCCGGGACGACCGGGGTCACCAACGGCATATTTGCCACTGTGGATCAAGCCTTTGCCGCTGCGGAAAAGGCACAAAAGATCTGGCATGCGATGCCGCGTGCCGATAAAGCGAAAGTCATCGCTGCCTTGCGCCAGACCATGCATGATCATGCGGAAGAATTTGCCCGCCGGGCGCAACAAGAAACCGGCATGGGACGGGTCGAAGACAAGATCGCCAAACACCACAATGCCGCTGACGCCACACCGGGACTGGAAGACCTCGAGGTGCGTTCCTGGAGCGGTGACAAGGGTTTGGTGGTGGAAGAATACGCCCCTTATGGCGTCATCGCGGCGATCACCCCGTCGACCCATCCGATTCCGGTGCTCTTGAACAGCTCGATCATCATGATTGCGCCGGGCAACGCTGTCATTTTCAATGTTCATCCAGCGGCCAAAAATGTTTCCGCCTATGCGATGGAAATCTTTAACCGCACCATTGTCGACAACGGCGGCCCGGCCAACCTGATCTCCATGCTGCGGGAGCCGACCATGGAAGGGGCCAACGAGCTTTTCCATCATCCGCAGATCCGTCTGATCGCTGCCACCGGCGGTCCAGGCCTGGTCAAGGCGGCTTTTGCAGCCGGCAAAAAAGTGGTGGCGGCCGGACCGGGCAATCCACCGGTGGTGGTGGATGTGACTGCCGATCTCGATCGCGCCGCCCGAGAGATAATCAAAGGCGCCTCTTTCGACAACAACATCCTTTGTATTGCGGAAAAAGAAGTGTTCGTCGTCGATGGCGTTTTCGACCGGTTTATGCAAGCCATGGCGAATGCCGGAGCGGTACGGCTGAACGCGGCGCAAATCGAAATGCTCACGGCCAAGGCGTTCGGCAAGAACGACAAGGGCCAGGTCTTTGTCAGCCGCGACTTGATCGGCAAAAACGCCAATGTCCTGGCTGCGATCGCCGGCCTGACGCTTCCCGACCAGGTGCGGATTCTGTATGGCGAAACCGACAAGAATCATCTCTTTGTGCAGGAAGAGCAAATGATGCCTTTCCTGCCCATCGTCCGCTGTCCATCAGTGGAACAGGCCATTGAATGGTCGGTGGAAGCCGAGCATGGCTTCGGTCATACGGCCATGATCTATTCCAATCATCTCGAAACCATCACCCGGTTTACCCGTGCGATCGATACCGATATCGTGGTGGTCAATGGACCGAGTGGTGCAGGCAATGGCGGTTATTCTGGCGAAGGGTATTTTTCCCATACCATCGCCAGTCCCACGGGAGAGGGTATTTGCACGCCGCGCGATTTCGCCCGGGTCCGCCGATTGGCGATCTATGAAAATTTACAGGTCGTCTGATTGTCCGCTTGATAGGGCATTCAAACGAAAACAAGTTAAACCAAAGGATAACCAACGGATCTTATTCCACAAATTGAGGAGAATTCAGTCATGGCACAAGAAGCATTGGGCATGGTCGAAACCCGCGGTTTTATCGCGGCAATTGAAGCGGCTGATGCGATGGTCAAGGCGGCCAATGTCGAATTGGTCGGCAAGGCCCAGGTCGGGAGTGGTTTGGTTTCTATCATCGTTCGCGGCGATGTGGGTGCTGTGAAAGCAGCCACCGACGCCGGTGCAGCCGCTGCGGAAAAAGTGGGCGAGCTGGTTTCTGTCCATGTGATTCCCAGACCGCATGCCGATGTCGAAAAATTGCTGCCTGCCAAAGGCGTCAAAGCGTAAAGGAGTTGCGCGTTGCAAAAATCCCTATTTGCCTTGAAGCGCGATCTGGTCGAGGTAGGGCGACGCGTCTACGACCATGGTTTTGTCGCGTCCAATGACGGCAACATCAGCGCCCGGGTCGATAACGACCGCGTTTTGATTACTCCGACCGGAGTGAGCAAAGGTTTTATGAAGCCGGAAGAGATGGTGCTGGTGGACATGGACGGCAAGGTTTTGTCCAACACAGGCAAACCTTCTTCTGAAGTGTTCATGCATCTGCGGATCTACAAGGATCGCCCCGATGTCAACAGCGTCTGTCATGCCCATCCGCCTTATGCGACGGGTTATGCGGTGGCCGGTCTGGCGATGGATAAATGCGTTTTGCCCGAAGTCATCATCGTTCTCGGCGAAATCCCTCTGGTTGAATACGGTACTCCCGGCACCGAAGAGTTTTATACACCGGTGCTCAAGTATCTCAAAGATCACGACGCGTTTCTGTTGGCCAACCACGGAGCCCTGACCATCGGCAAAGACATTTACAATGCCTACTTCAAGATGGAGACCCTTGATCACGCGGCCAAAATTCAGTTCATCGCCAAACAGCTTGGCCATCTCAACGTGCTCAAGAGCCAGGACGTGGACAAGCTGATGGAGATTCGCAAACGGGCCGGCATTGCCACCTCCTCGCCCTGTCTCAGCTGCGAGGAAGACGGTTCCTGTGACATCACCACCGCCTGGTCTGGACCGGAGAACCAACCGGACCGCGAACAGCTGGTGCGCCAGGTGACTGAAGCCGTGCTCCGCCAGTTGAAATAACACCACAGCCGGACAAACGAAGAGATCCGTTTCGTCCGGCTGTTTTACTGATCCCGCCCAATTGCCGTTTTGCCGCTCGAAACATCTTGACAGGCCGGCGGCGAACGCCGCATTACTTTGTCTGAAACCTTAAGAGGTTTGCTGCGATGAAACGACCCTTGCACCCGCTCAGGATAATCGTCTGCAATATCGGCTCCAGCAGTTTCAAATTCCAATTGCTCGACATGCCGGCGGAACGCCAGCTGGCGCGTGGCTACACCGAGCGCGTTGGCAGCGACGATGCCATCATCACCTACTGGGTCGGCGATCGTCAAGTCCTGCAAACCCGAATTGCGGTGCCCAGCCATCGCCAGGCCGTTCAGCACGCCCTGACCTTTCTGACCGATCCCGAAATCGGTCTGCTCGACAATCTCGATGCCATCGACGGCATCGGATTCAAGACCATTCAGGCAGGCGACAAAAACGGCTCGGTCCTTCTGGATGACGCGGTTCTTCAGGCAATGGAGGATTACCGCGATCTGGCACCGGCCCACAATCCGCCTTATCTCACGGCTATCTATATGTTTCGCGAAATGCTGCCCAAAACACCGCTGGTGGGTGTGTTTGAACCGGGTTTTCACCTGAACATGCCCCTGCATGCCCGCGTTTACGGCACGCCCTATGAATGGATCGAAAAATATGGGGTCAAGAAATACGGCTATCACGGTGCCTCGCACCGCTATGTCACTGCCGAAACCGTGCGCGTGCTCGGCTTACCGGCCGACAACCATCGCGTCATCACCTGCCATCTGGGCGGGTCGTCGTCGCTTTGCGCCTACAAAAATGGCAAATCCATCGATACCTCCATGGGATTCACGCCGCAATCGGGATTGATCCAGGGCACCCGCATAGGCGACATGGATCCGTTTGTTCTGCCTTATATCATGGTGAAAAAGGGCATCACCCTGGAACAGGCGCTGGCCGAGTGTTCAAAAAGCGGCGGGCTCAAGGGTTTGTCCGGAATTTCAGCGGACATGCGCGAGATCAAGGAGGCGATCGCCCGGGGCGATGCGCGTGCCAAACTGGCTTGGGATAAGTTTATCTATGACATCAAACGCTACATTGGCGAGTATCTCGTTCTGCTCGAAGGGGTGGACGCCGTGACCTTTACCGGTGGCATCGGCGAAAACAATGCCGATCTTCGCGAGGAGGTGCTGTCGGCACTGCGATTCCTCGGCCTTGAGTTGGACAAGGCGGCAAATGCGGCGCATGCACAATTGATCACCACCTCAAAGTCCAAAATCCGGGCGCTGGTGCTGAAAACCGATGAAGAGATCGTGGTGGCGCGCGAGACGGTTCGGGTCATGTCCGGCAGTTGAGCGCCTGAACGATCAAAACCAAGGAATAATGATGATGAACAAGGAACAGGAATTCAAAAAAACGGCTTCGGTGCAACGCCTGGCAGGTACACTGCCAAAAATCGGTATCCGGCCGGTCATCGACGGCCGTCGTCGCGGGGTGCGCGAATCGCTGGAAGATCAGACGATGGGCATGGCCAGGCGTGCCGCCGCTTTTCTCGAAAAGAATCTGCGCCATCCCAATGGTCTGCCGATTGAATGCGTGATTGCCGATACCTGCATCGGCGGTGTGGCGGAAGCGGCAGCAGCGGCAGATAAATTTGCCCGCACCGGTGTCGGCGTGTCGCTGACCGTCACTCCGTGCTGGTGCTACGGCACCGAAGTGATGGACGCCGACCCCCTGATTCCCAAGGCGGTGTGGGGATTCAATGGAACCGAGCGGCCCGGCGCTGTCTATCTGGCCGCCGCCCTGGCCGGCTATGCGCAAAAAGGGTTGCCCGCGTTCGGCATCTATGGCCGCGATGTGCAGGACGCTGGCGACGATTCCATACCCGCCGATGTGGCGGAAAAATTGCTGCGTTTTGCCAAAGCCGCACTCGCCGTGGCGGAAATGCGCGGTAAATCCTATCTCTCCATGGGATCGGTGTCCATGGGTATCGCCGGCTCGGTGGTGAACGACGATTTTTTTCACAGCTGGCTCGGCATGCGCAACGAGACCATCGATATGTCGGAATTCGTGCGCCGCTTTGAGGAAAAGATCTATGATCGCGAGGAATACGAGCGCGCTCTGACCTGGGTGAAAAAATATTGCCCCGAAGGGCCCGACCTCAATCCCGTTGACCAGCAGAACTCGCGCCAACGCAAGGATTGGGAATGGGAAACCGTGGTCAAGATGACCCTCATCGCCCGCGATCTCATGGTCGGCAATCCGGTTTTGGCTGACCTCGGTTACGGCGAAGAAGCTCTGGGCCACAACGCTCTGCTCGCCGGATTCCAGGGCCAACGCCAGTGGACCGATCACTTTCCCAACGGCGATTTCATGGAGGCGATTCTCAACTCCTCCTTTGATTGGAACGGCATACGCCAGCCCTATCTGGTGGCTACCGAAAACGACAGCCTGAACGGTACGGTCATGCTCTTTGGCCATCTGCTCACCGACACGGCGCAGGTCTTTGCCGACGTGCGCACCTATTGGAGCCCACAGGCGATCAAACGCGTCACCGGCAAAGCCGCTGCAGGCAAGGCGCAGGATGGCATCATCCATCTCATCAACTCGGGTTCAGCGGCGCTGGACGGCTGCGGCCGCCAGCAGCGCAACGGCCAACCGGCGATGAAACCCTTTTGGGATATCGAACCGCAAGAGGTCAAGGCTTGCCTCGAGGCCACCCGCTGGTGTCCGGCCAGTCTGGGCTATTTCCGCGGTGGCGGTTTTTCTTCCCAGTTCGTCACCGTCGGCGAGATGCCGGTGACCCTGTCGCGGCTCAATTTGGTCAAAGGCCTGGGCCCTGTGCTGCAGATCGCTGAAGGCTATACGGTCGAATTGCCCGACGATATGCATCAGATTCTCAATCAGCGCACCGATCCCACCTGGCCCACCACCTGGTTTGCGCCGATTCTCACCGGAACCGGAGCGTTTTGCGACGTTTATTCTGTCATGGCCAACTGGGGCGCCAACCACGGTTCCCTCGGCTATGGCCATTTCGGCGACCGCCTGATTACCCTGGCCAGCCTGCTGCGCATTCCCGTGTGTATGCACAACGTTGCCGAAGAACGGATCTATCGGCCGCATGCGTGGAGTGCCTTTGGCACCCAGGACCTGCAAGGTGCCGACTATCGCGCCTGTCAGGCCTATGGGCCGCTTTATGGTTGAGTGCAGAACACAACAGAACAATGGGAAAAAAATGGCCGGAGTTAATTATCTCGCCTTTGATTTTGGCGCCACCAGCGGACGCACGATTCTGGGCACCCTTGGCGATAAACTTGAATTGCGCGAACTAACCCGCTTTCCCAATCGGCAGATCCGCGCCCTGGGAACAACCTATTGGGATTTTCTCGATCTCTTCGAGCAGATCAAGCAGGGCCTGGTCTGTGCCGCTGGTGAGGGCCGGGCGATCCGCGGCATCGCAGTCGATACCTGGGGCGTGGATTTCGGCCTGCTGGCAAGCGATGGAAGCCTGCTCGGCAACCCGGTTTCCTATCGCGATCCGCGCACCGATGGCATGATGGAAAAGGTTTTTGCCCGTATTGCGCGCGACCGGATCTATCGCCTGACCGGCATCCAATTCATGCAACTCAACACTCTCTATCAGCTTTTTGCGCTGGCGCAAAGCCGCTCGCCGCAACTCGAGGCGGCCGAGACGCTGCTGTTTATGCCAGACCTGTTCAACTATTTTCTCACCGGCGAAAAGCGCACCGAGTACACCATCGCATCCACTTCCCAGCTGCTGAATGCGCAAAAGCGCAGCTGGGAAAGAGAAATTCTGACCGCGCTCGATGTGCCGCACTCGATCCTCACACCCATCGTGCGGCCGGGAACCGTGGTCGGGCCGCTGCTGGACGATCTCGCCAAAGAGACCGGTCTGGGCAGAGTGGAGGTCATCGCCGGCGCCGCTCATGATACCGCCGCAGCGGTGGCCGCCACGCCGATGCAATCGCCCGGTGCCGCCTATCTCAGCTCCGGCACCTGGTCGCTCCTCGGCGTCGAAGCCGCCGAACCAGTGATCACCGTTGAGTCCCTGCATCGCAATTTCACCAACGAAGGCGGAGTCAACGGCACCGTTCGATTTCTCCGCAATGCCATGGGTATGTGGCTGCTGGAAGGGTGCAAGAGCAGCTGGGAACGGCAGGGCGGAAAATATTCCTATCCCGAACTGGTGGCTCTGGCCGAAAAAGCCGAACCGTTTCGCAGCATCGTCGACCCGGATGCGGATCTCTTTATCCATCCGGAGGAGATGCCGGCGGCGATCGATGAGTTCTGCCGCCGTACCGGTCAGCCGGTACCGGACAGCATCGGCGCCTTTGTGCGCTGTGTGTTCGAGAGCCTTGCCCTGAAATACCGCTTTATCGTCGAGGGAATCGAGGCCATGCGGCCAATACCCATCGATGTCCTGCACATCGTCGGCGGTGGTTCGCAGAATGAATTGCTCAACCGCTTTACCGCCGATGCTCTGGGCATTCCGGTGGTTGCCGGACCTATCGAAGCCACAGCCATCGGCAACATCATGGTGCAGGCTGTGGCCACCGGCCAGCTCGCCTCGATCGCCGAAGGCCGGGAGCTGGTGGCACGATCGTTCCCTATGAAGACGGTAGAATCCCGCGACACCGCGCAGTGGGAAGAGCAGTACCAGCGCATCCGTCCGATGTTTGTGCAGGGATTGGAGGGATAAAATACGTGTTAACGTGCTAACGTGCTAACGTGCTAACGTGTTAACATGCTAACGTGTTAACGTGTTAAAGTGCTAACGTGTGAACGTGCGAACGTCCTGATGCAGCTGTCGTCCACCAATTGAGCGACAGCTTTTTTTATTGCCACGTCCTTCAAGTCGTGGGATTTGGAAGACTGGCCCCCCTTTTGTTTCAGGAGGTTTTAGCCCCCGTATTTGCAGAGTAAAACGCTGCAGCCGCGGCCAATCGTTGTTGAAAAAGCTCTCCGTCGCGTCGAGGGAGAGTCCGCACGGTTGACCGGCGGCTCAAGAGAAAACGAGTTCGAAGATGGAGCAAAAACAAGTAAATCAACCGCTAAAGGTTTTTTTTATCTTCATTGGCAGCCTGTGTGTGGCGTTGGGTGTGGTTGGGATGTTCTTGCCGGTTTTGCCAACAACGCCGTTTCTTCTTCTGGCTGCTTTTTGTTATGCCCGCAGCTCAGAGCGGTTCTATCGCTGGCTGTTAAACAATCGATGGTTTGGAGAATACATCAAAAACTATCGCGAAGGCAAAGGAATACCCATTCAGCAAAAGATATTCACCCTGCTGCTGCTGTGGCTGACGATTGGATCCACAGTAGTTCTGGCGATTTCACAAGTTTGGCAGCGATTGTTTCTATTTGCAATAGCCCTGGGGGTTACGATTCACCTGCTAACGATTAGGACAGATCGGCCGGGTCGCTGATCTTCCAAGGTTCACAACCAGTCATTCTGCTTTTATAGAGAATCCCACCGAACAGCGAGAGCACATGCGGAATCGTTGCGGAGTTGAATTGGGAAATGTGCTTGCTTTGCATCGAGTTCGGGACTATTTTAATGGAGAAAGGTAAATTGTTTTGAGATTCGAGTCGTGATGTTTTTGTCCGAGAACTGATGGATGTGTTGATGGAAGAAACCAACTTGCCCAGAGATGAGCTGCATCGGCTCAAAATTGCGGTCGAAGAGCTCAGCATCCTCAACGATCTGGCGGTCGCCGCCGGCAGCACACTGGAAGAGGAAAAAATGCTCGACATCATCGTGCACAAGAGCATCAAGGCTTTGCATGCCGAGCAGGGCGCCATCCAACTGATCACCGAACAGGCCGACTCTCCCCTCAGGACTCTGATACGGGAGTTGGATTCGAGCAGCCGAATTTTAGACTATAAAGTGGGCATCAACATCACCGGCTGGGTGCTCAAATACCAAAAGCCGTTGGTCATTGCCGATCTCGCGACCGACACCCGTTTTCTGACGACAGAACAGGAGCGTTCAGAAATCCATTCGCTTCTCTGCGTGCCCATCCGCCATCGCGACCAGCTTTTAGGAGTGCTGATGGTGGTCAACCGCAAGGGCAGTGAGGCTTTTAGCGAAGATGACCAGCGTTTGCTCTCGATCATCGCTTCTCAATCCGGTCAACTCATCCACAATATGAAATTGCAGCAATCGGAGCTGGAAGAACGGCGACTCAAACAAGAATTGGAGTTGGCGCACAAGATCCAGCAAAAGCTCTTGCCAAAAGAAGATCCGACCTGCAGATTGTTTGAAGTCGCCGCTTGTTATGAACCGGCCGAAGCCGTAGCGGGTGACTATTACGATTATTTTTACCGCGATGAACAATTGAGTGGAATTGTCATTGCGGATGTCTCCGGGCATGGCACTTCGGCGGCGATGGTGATGACTCTGGTCAAGGGTATTCTCTGTTCTGTGACACAAAAAAATCAGTCGCCCGCCCAAATCCTTACAGAAGTCAATGCAATTCTTTGCAAAATACTGCCCCGTCAGATGTTCGTCACCATGATCTTCATACAGCTCGATCCCAGCCATAAACGTTTGCGTTTTGCCAGCGCCGGCCATACGCCGTTGGTTTTCTATCAAAACCAGAGCAATTCTTGCCAGATGATGGAATGCCGAGCGACGGCTCTGGGCCTCAAATCCGAGGTTCAATATGAAGAAAAAGAGCTGGCTGTTGCGTCGGGTGATTTCATCTTCGCTTATACCGATGGCGTAACAGAGGCGGCTGACGCAGAACACCAGCTGTTCGGTGAAGAAAGGCTTATTCACTCGGTGTGCGCCTCCTGTGCCGAAAGCGCATCGGATATCATTTGTCGTGTGCGCCAGGATGTGCGTGATTTCCTCGGCCATACCTTGCATGAAGATGATATCGCCATGATCGGCATCAAAATAAAACCTTGACCACCAAAGCCAGTCAGAAATCCCGCACAAAGGATCGGAACCGATTGATTCTCCATGGATAAGAAAATAAGGGTTGCGAAAGTTGCCTTTTTAATCCAGGGAAAACAGAATGATCGGTCGAACCATTTCCCATTATCAAATCCTCGCCAAACTCGGCGAAGGCGGCATGGGGATTGTGTATCAAGCCGAGGACCTCAAACTCAAGCGCCCCGTTGCGTTGAAATTTTTACCGCCTGCCTTGACGGCTGACTCCGAGACCAAAAAACGATTCATACATGAAGCCCGAACCGCCTCCTCGTTGCAGCACAGCAATATCTGTACAATCCATGATATCGACGAAACCGACGACGGACAGGTGTTTATCGTCATGGATTGCTATCAAGGCATGACCTTAAAAGAACGACTCGCACAGGGTAGCATGCCGACCGAAGAGGTTGTTCGCATCGCCGTGCAAATCGCTGCAGGTCTTGCGGAGGCACATGAAAAGGGAATCGTGCATCGCGACATCAAACCGGCCAATATCATGATCACGGACGCAGGTGTTGTCAAGATTCTGGATTTTGGACTCTCCAAGCTCGCAGGACACCCGGGCATTACGCGAACCGGGACAACCATCGGCACGCCGGCCTATATGGCGCCTGAGCAAGCACAGGGCAAAGAATCTGACTGCCGAACAGACATCTGGTCTTTCGGCGTCGTTTTGTTCGAAATGCTCAGCGGCCGACAGCCTTTTGCAGCCGAATACGATCAGGCCGTTCTCTTTTCAATCGTCAATGAAGAACCCGCAGAGATCGGCAATTTTCGTGCGGATATTCCAGAGCACCTCATCGCTCTCTGCAAACAGTGCCTGGAAAAGGACAAATCGCCCCCAATCCATGGTGAAAGTGCTGGAATGGCTGAAAACAAGAGAGTCGCGATCCACGAAAAATGTGTTTAGCACGCCGAATCGATGGAAAATTTCCAAGATTTCAATGATCTTTTCCCTGGTCTTATTGATTTTGGTATCCGGATGGCATATCGGTACTCGTTTTCTGCGTTCCGGCCGCTCTGCAAACCAGAGCGTGCGCATTGCAGTCCTGCCTTTTCAAAACCAGACTGGGGACAAAGCGAGCGATTTGCCGATCCTCATTCAGTCGGTAATCGTTGGCGAATTGCTGGGTGTAGATGAACTAAAAATAATCGACCCTTACAGCCTGAACACGATGATCGAAAGTTCTTTCGCCGGTTTTGAGTTGAAGAGAGAAACGCCGTTTTTTCACGCGCTGCGCAATCTTGAAATTGCTTTTATCATCAATGGCGCCATCGTTAAAACCGGAGACCAGTATTTGATTCAATCGAGTATAACCAATCTCTTGAATTCGGAAATCATCTTTACAAACAGCATCGCGATAGAAAATGAAGATGTCCTTCCGATTCTTCGAAATCTGGCGCAAAAAATATTATATTGTTTTCAGATCAAAATCTTGGCCTATGATCAGGAGAAGGACCTGAGACCCTGGCTGAAAACCGATTCACAGAATCTTTCTGCCATTCGAGCTTTTATTCAGGCCAGTCGGTATAACTATCAAAGAGAATCCGAACTTGCTGAACGATACCTCCGTCAAGCCATCGAACTCGATTCCGCTTTTATCTCGCCGCGAATTTGGCTTATCTCCAAGTTGGTCGAGAAGGACGATCTCACGGAAGCTTCCTTACACTATCGGCAGCTTGTTGCCCTTCAGCTGCGAGCCAGTCCTTTCGAACAGGTAATGATCGATTGGGCAGGCGCCTGTATCGAACAAGATAGTGCTAAGCAGGCGCGCTATTTAGCCCTGGCTCTGGATTATTCGCCCCATAACGATATTTTGCTTTTTTCGCTGGCCCGACTGCGCTACATCATGGGCGATAATCAGGAAAGCATTGAGGCCTTGAACGATCTGATTAAATTGAAAACCAAATTTTCTCCGACCTATTACCTGTTGGGAGCGAATTACTTTCAGCTTGAAAGGTATAAAGATGCCCGGGAAACGCTGGAAGGAGCGCTGGTGTACAAACCTGTTGAACCCTTGATCTATAGTTTGTTGGCCAGATTGAGCATCTTCGACGGCGATACTGCCAAAGCCCTGTACTATGAAAAACTGTATTTGAACCGTATCAGCGAACAAAGAATGCCCCTGAGCAAGGCCTATGAAAATCTCGCCCTGCAAAACCATGCCCATGATCGGTATGATGCGGCGATTGGCTATTTCCGTTTGGCCATTGCAGCAGATGAGAATCGTGCAGAATATCACAAAGGATTGGCGGACGTTTTGTTCGAGAAGGGATTGGCGGATTCAGCGGCAGGCGAATACAGAACGGCTCTGAGGCTCGATCCGAACGACGCCGATTCGCATTATAGACTTGGCCGGATTTTTCAACAAAAAAATACAGCCGATCTGGCCATCAGCCATTATCGTGCTTATCTGCAACTGGATTCATCGAGCACAAAGTCGACGATGGTCAGAAAGTTTTTAAAGCAATTGCAGCCCGACTAGGTCTTCGTCTGTCACCAACCCGGGAGGAAAAAATGAAACGGGAGAAAAAATCGCAAAACAAAAGAGTCGGTATCAAAGATGTTTATGTTCTCGCTTGTACCGACAGGAAATTTCTCAAAGCGCTGTTAAAAAATGCGGACAAAGCTCTCGATGCGTACAAGATCAAGCTGAGCAAATCGGCTCGACAGGAGCTGGTCACCATGCTCGATGCTCAACTGGACATCAAAGGCAGGGATCTTGTGAGTTATCTGAATAAATTTTACTCCAGCGCCCATAAAGGCATCAGACTGCCGCCGCCTCCTCCGCCGCCGTGGGAGGTTATCGTACCGCCGGGAAAAAGGTCGTGGGACGAATTGACAGAACTCATCCGAGTTGAAAATCGCAAATTGCTGCAAGAGCTGATGGAGAAATTGCCTGGTGGCGCAGAAAAACCCGAGGAGCCTGGTGAAATCGGTTGATTCCAAAATCAATATCCGCCTGCAGACATTGATTCGATCATGGCCGCAAACCCTTGCCGGAGATTTCAGCGACTATTGCTTAAGGCTGCACAGAGCTGATGCCTGTCAAGCAGAATCATCTGCGACCGGATGCTCCTATCCCTATTGGATCCTGTTGCCTCTTTGGTTGGAAAGCAAATATCAGGCAGCCCCCCAAAAGAGCGCCGAAACCTTTTTCGCCGATGTGTTGTGGGCGGAATATTGCCTTTTTCTTTCGCTGCGCCTTCAGGATGATATTTTTGACCTGCAGACAGATAAATTCTCGCTTCTTTTTGCCGCCAACCTGGTTTTTCTGGAAGCAGAGGATGTGCTTTCGCGATATTTCGATTGCTCCAGTGAATTTTTGACAACATTTCGCCAGTGTCAGCGACAAAGTTTGTGTGCCATTGCAGAAAATGCGAATCTGCACCAGTCTCTGCAAAGATCCCCCGGCAAGCTGCTGGCCGGCTATGCCAAAGTCGCCTCGATTTTCGACATCGGCTTGGCCGCAATTTGCATTTTCTGCGAACGGCAAGATGATTTGCCTCACCTGATCAAATTTTCCGCGTCGATGGCCATTGCCGGTCAGATCATCGATGACCTTGAAGATATCGAGGAGGATCTGATTGGCGGAAAATACAATTATGCGGTTCAACGGCTGCTGCGGCAGTGCGTTATAAACACAATTGAGCCAGAGACTATTTTAGCGATTGTTGGCAAAGAAATGCTCCTGTCGGAAGGCCTCAGCGCCTTGTGCGGAGAAATTCGCCGACATCTCACGCTCGCCGAGAAAGCCATCAAGCCGCTCGGTCTGCCGGAAGCGGTTCGCATGGTGCAATGGTATAAAATGGGTATGGATCAGATGCAAGAACGATTGCTTATCGGTCGCGTCGACTGGATTTTTAAAAAATATGGAATCAATTGCCGAACAAATATCCGCATATTGAATTGAATCGGATACGAAAATACATTGCCGAAAATCCCTTGCATTGGGATTCGGACAAAAGACGACGATAAAAATGCACTACAACCAGATGATCGCACTGGATCCCCGATTCGCCGAGGCGTGGGCCTATCTATCAATCGCCCACCATGATCTCTATTGGGCATTTGATCGGCCTGCGGAATTACCGCTTGTAATAGAAGCTGCGAAAAAGGCTCAGGAGGCTTTTTCACAATCGCATAAAGAAAAAACGATTGAATGTTTTTAGATTCGGTTACCACCAAATCCGGGTTAGAGCCTTGTAGGAGGATCATGCAATGAAAAAATTCAACCACTTCTTTTTCAGTGCTTTATTGCTCAGCATAATTGCACTTCATGCCCAGGAGAAAAATTTTACTTTTCGCATACCGGTTGAACTTTACTCGATCCCGGCAGATATCAAGTCTTTCAGTGTAAATGTTGAAATTTATGACCGTGAATTCAATGCAGAGGGTTATCCTATACCGGGATCACTAATCGGTTATGGGAATCCAGGCCTAATTCCGATTGTGGATGGCGAATATGTTGACACGGTCGTCGTAAGCTTCAATGAAGGACTCAGAAAAGATCCGGCAAAAGCTGTTTTTTGGAGTGTGGTTCTTACCTTGTTTGGGCCGCCAGGATACCAGGGTGGGGTTTTTAATGCAATGGGCCCTGATACACCCTATCCGTATGACCCAACGAAACCGCTTGTCTACGCTCTGACTGGTTATATTGCCCAAACTGCACAATCTCAGCAATCCCCTAAGAAAATAGATTATCCCCTGGAGTACCTCAGAGAGCAGGCACCCAACATTCTCAGAAAGTAGGTGCGATCAACGGTGTCCTGGCATCAGTCGGGGCACTAAAAAGGTGCAATCAAAAAGCAGGAGTCCAGGCCGTCAAGACCACCTTGGGACCGAGAACCGGCACAAAATAGGTTCGGCAGTGGCTATTCTTGCGGTTGATGCAGCTCGACCAACAGATAATGCTGATAGCGGTTAAAATCGTCGTCCAATGTAAAGATCGGCAGGTGATGGCGAGCGGCCACGGCGCAGATGAGAAAATTGGTGTTCGATCCCTGAATTCTGTTGCGGCGACAGAGAATAAAGAATTCCGCCGCTTTTTCATAGTCGTTCGTGCCGATCGGCAAATCCGGAAACGGCTCTAGATAGAGGCGCAGTTTTTCGAATTGCGCATCGAATCGGATTCCCGACAACAGCTCCTGGCGAACAGGGCCGATCATCTGCACCCACCCCTTGTCGATGAGTCGTCCCAGTTCCTCGGTGACCTTGGGCTCTCCTTCGGTTCCGGTTCGGCGCAATGCCAGCAACCACACCGATGTATCGACGAGAACTTTCATTCTCTTGCCCGCTGCTTTTTATAGTCGGTTTCGGAATCATAGACAATGGATCCGAACAACTCCTTGATTCTAAGCTGTTCGCGTCTTTGTATATACTCGACCAGCGCTTCGGTTACGGCCGCTTTTTTCGTCCGGTGTTTGCCGATGGCTCGCGCTTTTTCGATCAGCTTGTCATCTAAAGCCAGATTGGTGGGCATCCCGGGCCTCCGTTTTATTGGATGTCTTTACACATTAATTTACACAAGATCGGGCTTGGATGCAAGGAGGATTTTTTTGCGATATGCCTGCCGATTTGTTCTGAATAAAATGGTCAACTTTCTACAGGTTTTACGGGCTGATCCATACGAGTCATCCTGTTGGATTGAGTCAGGCTTGCTGAGGGGAGGGGAAGAATCGGAGTTTCATATTGTGTTTATAGAGTGTGGAATTTGCCTTCCCGCACCATCTGTCTGGTTATTCTGTGGCATATTTCTATTCGCCAAACCGGAAAGCAAATACATCCGCCTCCCGCAGTATCAGGTGCAGGCGCACCGGTTTGCCCTGTAGCGAACTCAGATCGCTCGATTCGTTCCAGCAGACCGTGTACGCCAGATTATCTCCAAAGATCGGTTCACATGCCTCGAGCTCGAAACCAGGGATAGCTTGTCCGTCCGCTTTCAGCAATTCGACCCGAATTTCGCCTGCGGCCGAAGTGGCGAAATTCAGCTCGAGCCGGTTGCCGCCAAAGAGCAGGGGTTTGGAGATCCACTCGCCTCCCTCAGCCGGTGCATAGAGAGAAGCGAATCCGTCCAGGCGCAGGGTATAGCGCCGCAGCCGCGACCAGTCGCCGGTGAAATAGCTCTCGGTGGCATAGAGGGAGAGCTCGCGCGGTTGGTCATCGAAAGCGGATTCGGTCTCGACTGCGTGCCAGGCAATATAGTTGTCGCCATACGCCCAATTGTGCCGGGTCCGCAAGCCGGGTCGGAGAAACCCCTCATTCCAGCGAAAAAAACGGCGGCCGTCGCGGCTGCTGATGAGCAGGGCATCGGTCACCGCCGAGCCATAGCGCACCTGGCCTTTGGCGCGGTCGCGGCGCAACTCGAGAGAAGGCAGGGCATCGGTGGCGCGAATCCAGCCCCGATCGCAGTAACGCGCCGGAAATCCGATCAGCAGATGCGGAGCGCGGTCATAGGGACGGATTTGATTGGTGTAGAATTGCTCGCGGGCATTGGGGCCGCGCATTCCAAAATCGACCAACCCCTGCTTTTCCCAGTGCACAAAATCTTGCGATACCGCCCGGGCGATATTCCGAATCTCGTTCACTGTTTTGCGGTAGTAGAGCACATACTGCTGTTCAACTTGTGACCAGAAGGCGGTGTTTTGGGTGTCAAAGACCCAGCCGTTTTCGCGGATGATAAAATCGTCCTGCACGAGATGCCAGTGAATGGCGTCGGCCGACACGAAACCGTACAAGCCCGTGCTGTCCTCCTCGAGACCGCGGACGAATCCCACGGCTTTGTAGCGCTGTTCCGGCAGGGCGGCCGGATTGCGATCGATAAAAGGGGAAAAATCGTGGCAGCCGTGGCCCTGCACCTGGTCGAAGAGGATATTGTTGTGCGTCGAGCCGGCGAACTCCACCAGACCGAGATCGGGCTTGATCCAGTGAATGCCGTCCCGGCTTTCGGCATAGCAGATCACCACCGGATTGCTCACATCGCCTCCTCGAGCGATATTCCAGGCCTTGTAGGTCATGCGGTAGAGGCTGTCGTCTTGAAAGACCGTGTGGTAGCCGCAGGCATTGCCCTCCCAGGGCGCATCGTGCAGCAACGCAATCTCTTGCCGAACCGGGTGATGCAGACGCAGTTCCGCTCGACCGATCAGCGTATCGGTCAGCGCCAGGTCGATAAACAGTTCGCGGCGATCGCCGACTGAAATGGCCTGCGGTTCGGCAGCCGGCAAGCTGTTCATCTGGATTCCAACCCAGACGACGAAAACAAAGGCCAATCTGGCTATTTTGGTCATTGAATTCACTCCTATTGAATGCAAAGCAATTTTCGCAAAGGAACGCCGGGGAAAATAACCAGAAAAAACGTTCTTTTCAACCCCCTTTGTGTACAAAACCGAGTATTGTGACAAGAACAACTCTCGATGGCCGGCACCTGCGCGATACGGTAATTTAATTTCTATAAAGCCGACAGCTTGATCAAATTGCGATATTTGGGTACTCCAAAAGGGGAGAGCAGCTGATCAATGTTGTGGCAAAAGGGATACAAATTCCTTAAATTGGACTGCTCTCGCGGTGCCAGAACGAACCACAGGGATCAATCTGCTTGCTAAAGATGGCTGTTTTCAGGGCTTATCGCAGCACTGATCCAAACAACGGTTGGCGTCGGTCTGCACCTTGATTTTCAGGTCATCGATCATGGATCGCTGTTTTTGCCAACGAAAGAGGGCAACTTTCAGGCATCGTTTTTCAACCCAGAGAAGGAGCACAACACCATCCCATTCTGGCCGAATGATCGCTCGCTTCTTGCAGATGGAGTGCAGGAGAGCTGCCTTTGATTTTATGCCATGCGGAAAACCATAATCCAGGAGGAACAGCATGCCGTTCAAGGTTCTGATCGTTTCGTTAATCCTTTTCTTGTTCCCGCTGATCGTCTATGCCAGATCTGTAAATATCCCCCTGCCCGAGCATCCGCGTCCGGATTTTATGCGGCAGCAGTGGCTCAATCTCAACGGCGAGTGGTCGTTTCGCTTCGACCTCGCCGATGCGGGGGAGAAAGAAAAGTGGTTTTTGCACGGCGAATCGTTTGCGGACAGGATCACCGTTCCCTTTTCCTGGGGGGCTCCGCTTTCCGGCATCGAAGACAAAGCGGATATCGGCTGGTACTCGCGGCCAATCGAAATCCCCAAAACCTGGCTGGCGCAGCGGGTGTTTCTCGTCATCGGCGCCTGCGATTGGCGCACCTCCGCCTGGCTGGACGGCACTTCGCTGGGAACCCATCAGGGCGGGTATACACCGTTCGAGTTCGAATTGACCGAGCATCTTGTCGCCGGCAAAACCCAGAATCTGGTGCTGCGAGTCGATGACACACCGCATGAGTTCAAACTGGAGGGCAAACAGGGATACGGTCCCGCCCGCGGCATCTGGCAGACCGCCTACCTGGAAGCGCGCGCAAATACAGCCCTGAAAACGGTTCATATCACTCCGGATATCGACAACGAACGGGCGCTGGTCGATTTGACTCTGCTCGAACCCGCGGTTTCGACCTGCATTGCCGAGATCGTTTTCCTGAACAGCGAGCTCAAAGGCCGCAGCTTTGCCACCCGCATCCGGGCCGGCCAACAGGCGGCATCTCTGGAAATCCCCATCCCCAATCCGCATTTGTGGTCTTTGCACGATCCCTTTCTTTACGACCTTCAGGTACGCCTCAAGGCAACCGACAGCGCCGTCGATTGCGTGCAGACCTATTTCGGGATGCGGAAAATTTCCGTGCAAAAACCGTTGGGGCTCGATTACACCTATGTGGCCTTGAACAACGAGCCGATCTACCTGCAGATGACTCTGGATCAGGCATACCATCCGCAGGGATTCTATACCTTTCCATCCGATGAGTTCATGCGCGACGAGATCCTGCGCTCGCTGAAAATCGGGCTCAACTGCATGCGGATTCACGTCAAAATCGGCATTCCGCGCAAACTGTACTGGGCCGATAAACTCGGTTTGTTGATCATGGCCGATGTGCCCAACAGTTGGGGTGTGCCGGATGAAAAAATGCGGGCTGAGAGCGAGTACGCCATGCAACAGATGATCACACGGGATTATAACCACCCGTCGATCTTTTCCTGGGTGCTGTTCAACGAGACCTGGGGTTTGCAGGACAAGGACAAGATCTATCGACCCGAGATTCAACAGTGGGTAGCCGCTAGGGTTGCCGCAGCCAAAGCCATGGACCCTTCTCGGCTGGTGGAAGACAACTCACCCTGTCAGGAAGACCACGTGGTCACCGATCTGAACACCTGGCATGCCTATTTGCCGGGCTATGCCTGGAAAGAGCATCTCGATCAGGTGGTGGCCAAAACCTACAGCGGGTCGCCATGGAATTTTACCGTGGGTTACAGCCAGGGAAGTCAACCCAATCTCAACAGCGAATGCGGCAATGTCTGGGGCTATACGGGAAGCACCGGCGATGTGGATTGGTCGTGGGATTATCACCTGATGATCAACGAGTTTCGTCGCCATCCGCAAATCGGCGGTTGGCTCTATACCGAGCACCACGATGTCATCAACGAATGGAATGGCTATTACCGCTACGACCGTTCGGAAAAAGAGACTGGTTTGCAGGAACTGGTCGATGGGATGAGCCTCAAAGACCTGCACAGCCCGGTCTATATCGCCTCGGAGCGGCAGCTGTGCAAAACCGTTGCCGTCGGCGAAACCATCGCGGTTCCGCTTTTTCTGTCAGTGATGACGGGTCGGGATTTTGGCGAAAATCTGTTTCTCGAGATGGTACTGTACGGCTGGGATGATCTGGCTGAATTTTACCGCTTTTCGAGCAAAAAAATTACCCTTCCTTATCAGCCCTGGATGCAAAAAGAGCTGGATCCGGTTGCTCTCGAAATGCCGTTCGTGCAGGGATTAGCGATTTTGGCCATGCGGGTTTCTGACGCCGCCGGCACGGTGCTGCACCGCAACTTCACTTCGTATCGAATCATCGATACCGGTTCTGCCTCGCCTGCGGGGCAGGGTACAGCGGCAGCAACCCGTCATCTGCTGCGCATCGATCCGGCATCTTTTCGCTCATCCGCCTGGTCGCTCAAACAATGGACTATATTCGACGGCCACAAGATCAACGGCGCCGGTCACGGTTATTTCGAATATGCGGTCGAATTGCCGCAAGAGATCGATATGGACGCCATCGAAACGGTCGTGTTCCGCGCCGAATTGTCTGCCAAACAGCTTTTCGGCAAAGACAAGGATATTGCCGATAAACCTCAGGACGGCAGTTACATGCGCGGCAAGGGCTATCACGATCCGGGCGCCAATTCAAATGCCTATCCGATGACCGATGCGACCCGCTACCCAAGCCGGGTGCGCATTCGGGTCAATGGTCAGGCCGTCGATCTCTTTGACTTGCCCGATGATCCGGCCGATCATCGCGGCATCCTCTCATGGCACGCGCAAAAACAGGATCGCACCCTGAATGAGGCCGGCTCATACGGCTATCTGATTTCCTGTCCTATCGATAAAAAACTGATTCAAGATCGCACGGTGATCATCCGCCTCGAAGCAGACGAAGCGATGCCGGGCGGCCTGGCGATTTACGGCAAATCGTTTGGCCGTTATCCGCTGGATCCCACGCTGGTGATCAAGACCAAACCGTGACCAATAAAAGATCCGGATTCGGTGCAAGCCGAATCCGGATCAACGGATCATCCGCGGTATGCCCGGTTATCCTGCTGGATTCGTGTCTGTTTTTCTCTGGAGAAATTTTTCTATTTGATCAAAACGCATTTGATCGTCTTTTGCTCGCGGGGTGAAATCAACCGAACGAAATAATTTCCGGATGGAAGGCTATCCGCATTCCAGACGATGGTATGCTCGCCGGCCGATTTCCATTCATCGAGCAAGGTCGTCATGAGCTGTCCGGTGATGTCGTATACCGCCAACACCATGTGCGCATCCTGGCTCAGGGTATAGGTGAGCGTCGTTGCCGCGTTAAAGGGGTTGGGATAATTTTGGTGCAGCCGAAAGCCGCTTGCCTGTCCGGTCGGCTGTTGTGCGATTATCGCCGGCGATGTTTCCAGGGGATAAAAGGTATAGGCAATGCCGCCTTTCTCGAACCACGAACGAGACAGGCTTGCCTTGTTGAAGATATAAGCGTAACCATTGGATTTGGCCGGATCGTGCACGATGGGACGGCCGTCTTCGGTAAAACCGGCCAGCATTATCAGATGACCGGAGTAAAGAGGCAAGCCGACCGACATGGCGATGCGGCCGCCGGCGGCCAACACCGCGCGAGCCTGGCTCCAGCTGCGGTAGCGGGTGACCGCGCCGTCGAGGCCGTATTCATGCGCATTTTGCACCACCCGCGGCCACATGCCAAAGATTTTCCAATAGGGGTCATAGGTGTCGCGGGCAAACTGCACCGGTTCCACGGCGATGTCGTAGCTGCGCAGAATCATGGATACGCTGGTCGGCGAACAGATGCTGGAACCGATCTCCGGGTCGAGGCTGTACTGATGATAGAATGTGGTGGGGATAAAGATTGCTTCCGGCTTGTCGGCGACCAGGGCATCGATGTCTACCGCGGCCGTGGTGCGCGAATCGCTGGCAAAAAACGAGAGTTTGCTGACTGCGGGCGAGACCGCAGCGGCGGTGTTGCGGGTTATATAGATGCGGAACTGAAATCGGGTCTGCGGCGAATTGAGCAGCACATAATCATAATCGATTTCGCCTCCTTCATAGCGGGTCAGGCCGTAGGAAGACCAGATGTGGTCTTTCCAATAACCGGCGGTCAGCCACGGCGACCAGCCGTCGCCAATGCCAAAGCGCATCTGCACGACAAAGCCATTGACCACTCCCGACGCCGTGCCGTTCCACGACGGCAAGCCCTGGTCGAACGGGTAGGGGGTTGTCTGGGACTTCAGGGTGACCAGACCGGAAACCTTGCCGTCTGCCAGCATCAGGCTTTTGCCATCATCCGAAACGCGGACGCCGTCATTGATTTCGATATCGGCGACCAGATCCTCATCTTGCCAAACAAAGTGCTGGTCCGGATAGGGTTGCGCAAAAAGCAGTGCGGAAAGAACGAACAGCGAGAAGATGATCATGGCCGGGTTGATTGTTGCACTTTTTGTGCTGGGCTGAATCTTTGTCATGTTGTCTTTTCCTTTCTATCACCTCTTTGCGCTCAGCTGCTGATACAGAACCGGTGTCACAATCAGGGTCAGAAGGGTGGAGAAGAGCAGTCCGCCGATGACAGCCCATCCCATGGGTGCCCACAGGGTGCCGCCGCCGAGAGTCAGCGGCAAGAGCCCGCCGATAGTGGTGGCCGTGGTCAGGAGAATCGGGGTCAGTCTCGTTTGCGCCGCCTCAACGATCGCCGGCTCGAGTTCCAATCCTTGCCGCCGCAACTGATTCGAATAATCGACCAGAATGATCGAATTGTTGACCACGATCCCCGCCAGACTGATCACGCCGACAAACGCAGAAAATGAAAAATCATAGCCGGTCACCAGCAACGCGACAATCGAGCCGATTGCGGCCAGAGGGATGGTGGAAAAGACCACCAGAGGCTGCAAATAAGAGCGAAACTGCAGCACCAGAACGGCGAAAATCATCAACAGGGCGAGCAGGATCGCGTGCAGCATGCCGCCAAAGGATTCCTGCCGGCTTTCCATTTCGCCTCCCACCTGGAATCGATAATCCGGCGGCCAGCTCATAGCGTCGAGCCGGGCGATGATGCGGCGGGTCAGGCGATCGACAGAGAACCCTCTTTCCACATCTGCGGTCACCACGGCGCTGCGTTTCAGATCGTGATGGCTGATTTCCAGGGGACCGGGGGAAAGCTCGACGCTTGCCAGCTGGGTCAGGGGCACCAGAGCGCCGGTTTGCGCCATGACTTGCACCGTGCTGAGGTCTTCCAACTCGGCTTTGCCGGCCATGGGCAGGCGAACGACGATGTCGTGCGATTCGCCTTCGCTGTCGCGGAATGTGGTGATCGGCAAACCCGTCAGCGCGGCGCGCACGGTCAAATGGACATCCGCCAGCCTGACTCCCAGCATCGCCGCAGCCTCGCGGTTGAGGCGGATTCTCAGGTCAGTTTTGTTGCTGCTCAGAGTGTTTTCGATATTGACGGTGCCCAATTCGCTGCTGATGGCGTTTTCCACCCGGCGGCTCAGCTCCTGCAAGCGAGCCAGATTTTCCCCGATCACCCGGATAGCGATCGGTGCTTCGACCGGTGGACCCTGCTCCAATTCCCTGATTTTGATCTTTGCGCCCGGGGTATGGGCAAAGTGTTCGCGGAGGTCGGCGATCAGCCGGCGCATGTTCTTGCGATCGAAACGGTCGAGTTCGACAAAAATCTGCGCCACATGGCTTTTTTGTCTTTCCGAGATGACATTGTAATAGAGACGCGGATTGCCGTGACCGACATTGGTTGCCAGAGTTTTCAATTCCGGTCGTTCGAGCAGAAAAGCCTCCACCTCGCGCGTCACCGCATCGGTGCGGGCCAGTGCCGTGCCCTGTGGCAATGCGATATCGATAAAGAACATCGGTTTTTCCGCTTTCGGGAAAAAGCTGAAGCCGACCAGCTGAAAAAGTGCGGCGCTGATGCAGAGAGCCAACAGCGCCAACAGCAGCACCCGGCGCGGATGGCGCAGGGCTCGCTGCAAAATACGGGCATAAGGACCCTGGCTGAATCGATCGATCGCTTGCTGCGCAGGAGTGATCTGGTGGATGGCGCGGTCATTCAGCAGGCGACCGGCGAGAAACGGCGTTAGGGTCAGGGAAATCAACAACGACGCGATCAGGGTATACACCACAATCACAGGCATGCTGCGGATAAAGTCGCCTGTCATGTCGCCGATCAGCATCAAGGGGATAAAGGCCAGCACGGTGGTGGCCGTCGAGCTGGTTACCGCCCAACCGATCTGGGTCGTACCCTGGATGGCGGCTTGATAGGAGTCGAGTCCCTGCCGCCGGTGCCGAACCGTATTTTCGATAACCACGATGGCGTTGTCGACCAGCAAGCCCAGAGCGATGACGAGCCCGGCGATGGTCATTTGCTGCAGGCCAAAGCCGCTCAAATCGACCAGACCGATGGCGATCGCAATAGCAATCGGAACAGCCAACATGACGATGACAGCGGCGCGAACTCCGATTGCTGCGAACATCAACAAGCCGACCAGCAGCACACCTTGCAGCAAATTGATAAAGAAGCCGTTCAGGCGGTCAGCCACGCTGCGCGATTGGTCGAAGGCGATCTGCAGGTCGATGTCGTGCGGCAGCGTGGTTCGAAAGTCGTCCACCAGGGGACGAATTTGGTCAAAAACTGCAAAGATGTTGCTTGCCGGCTTTTGGCTGACGGTGAGATAGATGCAGCGTTTGCCGTTGAAGCGGGCCAGATACTCGACGTCTTCGGTGCGCCATTCCACATCGGCGATCTCTTCCAGAGCAGTTACTCCTTGCGGACCGGCCATCACGGCGGCGCGGCGGATTTCCGCAAGCGAAGCAAAGGCGCCGTCGGTCTTGATCGACAGCCGTTTGCTGCCGATTTCCACTGCACCGCCGGGCACGTCGCTGTTGCCGTCCTGAATTGCGGCGATCACCTGCTGCAGGCTGAGGCCGCGACCGGCCAGTTGCGCCAAATCGAGGGAAATCCGCACCTCCTGTGCCGGCAAGGCGTGTATTTCGACTTTGTTGACGCCGCTGCTTTTTTCCAGTCGATCTTGCAACCGTTCGCTTTCTTGCTCCAGCTGACGGTACGGCGCGGTTTCGGACACCAGCGCCAGCTGCAGAATGCTGACGTCGACGATGCTCCATTTAACCGTTTCCAGCGACAGCAAGTCTTGCGGCAGCTCGCCGCGGATGGTGTTGATCTCCTGCACCACACGGTCATATTTTTCCTGCGCATCGCTGCCGACTTGAAACTCGATGTGAATGGTGGCCAGCCCATCCGATGCCAGGGAGGTGATCAGTTTGATGTCGTCCAGAGTGTTGAGCGCTTTTTCGATTGGATCGACAAACAAGCGCTCCATGTCTTGCGGCGAGCCACCCGGATAGAGCACCACCACGATCGAGCCCGGCGGTTGCACCAGGGGGTCTTCGGTTTTCGGCATGGTCAAAAAGGCCACGAATCCATTGGCCACCAGCAGTACGAGCAGGATCAGGGTGAACTGATGGTTGTCGATGGCCAGCTTGGCTACTTTCATGGTTGTGCGCCTTTCGGCGGTGCAGCGATCTCGACCGGCGTGCCGTCGACGAGGTAAGCTGATCCTTCGGTGACGACCTGCTGCAGATTGGGTGGGCAGTGCCCGAGCGCGATCCACCCATCGCGAATAAAGGCGATTTCTATTGGCACTTTAACCGCCGTGTTGCTGTCGCTGACGGTAAAGACAAAGCCGTTGTTGCCGTCAGCGTCGACCAGAGCGTTAAAGGGCACAATCGGATAGAGCTCTGTCGCCGCCGGATACAGGGTTGCCCGGACTGTAAAACCGCTCTTGAACCGCCCATCGCCATCGTGCAATGTGCATTTCAGACGAAAGGTTCCTGAATAGGGATCGGCGCTGCCGGCGATTTCGACAACCCGGGCGCTGAATTTGCGTTCAGGCAGGGCGTCGACCACCAGGGAGGCGGAATCGCCGATCTGCAGGCGCACGATCTCGCGCGCCGCCACACGCAGCTGCGCAGTCCACTTTTGGTCCGACGAGCCGAAGAGAAGGATCGGTTGTCCGGCAGCCACCAGCTCGTCCTTTTCTGCCAGCCGCCGCAGCACACTGCCTGCCATGGGCGCGCGGATTTCTGCATGTTTCTGATTGAACAAGGCGATATCGAGCTGGGCGCGGGCGATCTCCAGAGCCGTCTGCGAATTCTGATACAGTTCGAGAGTCACGGCGCTGTCGGCATACAACCTGGCCATTCTGCTGGAATCGCGCTGCGCTTTGTCAAAGGCGATCTGCGCCTGCCGCACCTGGGCGTCGATTTCCGCGCTTTTGAGGCTTGCAAGGCGCTGCTCAGATCGGACCGTCATGCCTTCGCGCACGTCGATTGCCTCGATGTAACCGGGGATCTTGAACGACAATCTGACTTCTGCCTCGGCAGCCAGCGTTCCGCTTGCCTGGACCGGTTGGTTCCAGCGCTTGTGCACCACCGTCGCCGTCCTGACCGCAGTGATTGCCTCGGTGCGGTCAGGTGTTTGGGCACGGTGGCAGCTGGACAGCCCTGCGAACAAAAGCGTGAGGACGATTGCATATCTGTTCATTTGGTACTCCGGTAACTGCAGCCATACAACCGCGGCTCTGTTGGACGATGGCCGGTGGGCTGCTGTCGCCTTGCTTGTTCACAACACGCCGGACACCAGGTGTTGCAGCGTCAGCAAGACGATTTTATCGCCTTTTGGCTGCGAATCGACAGACCGAACGTTGGCCTATCTTGTGATGGCATGCGGTCGGGTTTCCGTCGCAAAAAGAAACGGCCTCAACCAACCCTGCAAAAATCAAGTGAAACAGGGGCAAACAAAAACATAGGAAATTCAGCGCAATAGCACAAGCAAAAATAAGACCCAGATTCGGTGTAAACCGAATCCGAGCAATAAAAGGTTTTGCTAAAATGGCACAATAAAGTATATTGAAACGTTGGATCCTGGCCGACTGCGGCAGCACGATTCCAGACTCGGCCTCCAGCAAAGCGCGGCGGTTGCCTCGATGGCGATGCGCCAGTGCACCTTTTTTTTAAACTGCACCTGTTGCGATTCGGCCCGCGCCGGATCCGGGTCAGACAATCGAAGGAGGAAAGAATAACATGGAACTGTTTTCGCCGCCGATTCTCTGGTTTGTAATCGGCCTGGTCTGTCTGTTGCTGGAATTCATTTTGCCGGGAATCGTGATCGTCTTTTTTGGTATCGGCGCCTGGATCGTGGCTTTGTTGCTGCTTCTGTTGCCCATGCCAATCGAATATCAATTGCTGATTTTCATCTCCAGTTCCCTTTTTCTGTTGATGGCGCTGCGGCGCAATCTGCAGAAATGGTTTTTCAAGGAAAATGCGGACGATCTCCTCACGATGCAGGAATATGTCGGCGAAAAAGCGATCGTGGTGGAGGCGATTGCCGGCAAAATGCCGGGCAAAGTGGAATTGCATGGCACGCGTTGGGAGGCCGAAGCGGAATGCGAAATCGCAGTCGGCACTCCGGTCATCGTGCGCGGTAAAAAGAACCTCACTCTGTTGGTTGAACCCCTTTAAGGAGGCGGCTATGAGTTTTTTTACAGTCATTCTCATCGGATTGATCTTTTTTGCCCTGGTTGCTTTTTTTAAAACCATTGTCATTGTGCCGCAAAAGTCGGCTTTTATCGTCGAACGTCTGGGCAAATATGCCGGCACCATGGAAGCGGGATTTCATATTCTCATTCCTTTTATGGACCGGGTGGCATATCGCCATACGCTGAAAGAACAGGCTTTGGACGTGACGCCGCAGACCTGTATCACCAAGGACAACATTTCGGTTCAGGTCGACGGCATCCTCTACCTGCAGGTGGTGGATGCGCGCAAGGCATCCTACGGCATCAACGACTACCAGTTTGCCTCCGCGCAGTTGGCGCAGACGACCATGCGCAGCGTGATCGGCACCATGGAACTCGATCGGACCTTTGAAGAACGACAGACCATCAATGCGGCGATTGTCGATGCCGTTGATAAAGCGTCGGATCCCTGGGGGGTAAAAGTGACGCGTTACGAGATCAAGAACATCGAACCGCCGGTGAGCATCAAGGACGCCATGGAAAAGCAGATGCGCGCGGAACGGGAAAAGCGCGCCCTGATCGCCCAGTCCGAAGGCGACAAACAGGCCAAGATCAACCGCGCCGAAGGGGAAAAGCAGGAAGCGATCAAAAAGTCGGAAGGCGAGATGCAACGCCGCATCAACGAGGCGGAAGGCCGGGGGCGGGAGATCGAGCGGGTTGCTGAAGCGACCAGCGCCGGCTTGATACGCATCGCCGAGGCGATCAACAAAGAGGGCGGCCTCAACGCGGTCAATCTGCGCATTGCCGAGCAATACATCAGCGAATTCGGCAATCTGGCCAAGACCAACAACTCGCTGATCGTGCCGACCAATTTTGCCGATATCGCCGGCCTGATTGCCAGCGCCATGACCGTGGTCAAAGACCAAAAAGCGGGCAAGAAGAGCTGAACCTGATCATCTGTTTTAAATAAATTATGAACCACGAAGGGCGCGAAGGACACGAACCTGGATTCGGTGCGCAGCACGGTTATTTTACTATTCGCATTATAAATAGGCCAATTTTCTATTTAGTTCGCCTCCGGCTCTGCCTTGCGCTCCGGTTTTGACAGTTCTTGCGAATCGGCGGCGAATTGGGTCTTTATGGGATCGAGCATTTTCGCAGGCGCAAGGCAGGATCCTCCGGCGGCTCCGCGCGTCTCCTCGGCCGCAAGAGAAGCGGCCTGCGGGGTCGCGCTCCGCAGGATTTTATGAGGCGGATTGTGCGAGTTGGGTTGTTTCGTATGTGTCGTTTGGTTACAGGGTAGTTGGCGCTATTGATTATGCGCAAATCACGGTTTTCGTTTCGCCGGGTTCTCTTGGCGATTCTGTACAGGCGCCCCAGCGGGGTGCGATATTTCTAGCCCGGGGCGCAGCCCCGGGAATCGGCATTATTTCCGCCACCGCGGGGCTTGTCCCCGCGGAGCGATGATTCTTAGCCAGATCCGAGCCCCTTCCCGCCCCTTTTTGCTAGGGGTGGTGGGGCATCATTTAATTGGCTTTCAATCACCATCCTGCAGGGACAAGCCCTGCGGTGATGGGGATTTGGCGGTGCTGCGATCTGGCTGTCAATCCTCATCCCACGGGGGCAAGCCCCGTGGGATGAAGCGAGAATCCTCCTAAAATCCTGCGAAGCGCGATCGCCGAGTCCGCCGCTTTTGCGGGCGAGGCAGCGCGCGGAGCCCGCGGAGGATCCCGGCCCCGCGACGCAAACAATCAAAAGAGAACGATCTGAATCATTTCCCGCAATTCCTGGTCACGGAACAGAAGCGGGGCCGGAGCCGGAGCGGCCCCACAAAAGCAAATGCTGATACATCAAACAGCGTACAATCGTTTGCATCAAAATTACCACTCTCGAGAAATCGCGCGAAGCGGCACAAAATAAAAACACTCGAGTATCAGGTGTCAGATTTTTCAACACGACGCCCACCATTGTTATTTTCGCCTTGATTTAAGCTTATAAAATGTTTTATTGAAAGAATATGATTTTGAAGACCAATGAGCAGATTTCACCAGATGGATTGGAAGAAAGGGTCGGATATGAACAAGCGAGTTCCAGCGATGTTCGGCATACTGATGCTCAGCTGTTTCACGACAGGTTGGGCTTGTACCAATTTTCTTATCAGCAAAGGCGCAAGCGCGGACGGTTCGACGTTTATCTCCTACACCGCGGATTCGCATGTTCTGTTCGGAGAGCTCTATTATTTCCCGGCAGCGGAATATCCCGAAGGAGCGATGCTGGATGTTTATGAATGGGACAGCGGCAAATATCTCGGCAAGATCCCGCAGGTGCGCAAAACCTATTCGGTCGTCGGCAACATGAATGAACATCAGGTTTCGATCGGCGAAACGACCTTCGGCGGCCGCCCGGAATGCCAGGGCGGCAAGGGAGAGATGGATTACGGCAGCCTGATGTATATCGCTTTGCAGCGCGCCAGAACCGCCCGCGAGGCGATCCGCATTATGGGTGAGCTGGTGCAGAAACACGGCTATGTCAGCAGCGGCGAGTCCATTTCAGTGGCCGATGCGAACGAGGTCTGGATTTTGGAGATGATCGGCAAGGGTCCGGAGGAGAGCGGCGCAGTGTGGGTGGCGCGGCGGGTGCCGGACGGTATGATCTGCGCGCATGCCAACCAATCCCGCATCCGCCAATTTCCGCTGGATGATCCGGAGAACTGTCTCTATTCAGCGGATGTGATCGAATTTGCCCGCAAAAGGGGCTTTTTCAGCGGCAAGGATAGCGATTTCAGCTTTGCCGACACCTATGCGCCGGCCGATTTTGGCGCGTTGCGCTTTTGTGAAGCGCGGGTTTGGAGCATGTTCCGCCGCGCCGCTCCTTCGATGAAATTTGATCTCGACTATGTCCGCGGCGACGCGAAGGCAGAACCGCTGCCGCTGTGGATCAAACCGGAGCGCAAATTAACCCTGCAGGATGTCGTCGCTTTTATGCGCGACCATTTCGAAGATTCCGAATTCGATCTGCACGACGGCATCGGCGCCGGGCCGTATAAATTGCCCTACCGCTGGCGGCCGCTGACATGGAAAGTCGACAGCACCGAATATTGCCACGAGCGTTCCACCTCCACCCAGCAAACCGGTTTCTCTTTTGTGTCGCAGATGCGCTCTGCGCTGCCCGATCCAATCGGTGGGGTTTTGTGGTTCGGCGTCGACGATACCCACAGCACCGTCTATGTGCCGATGTATTGCGGCATGCAAAAAGTGCCGAAACCCTATGCGGTTGGAACAGCCGACTTTTGGCATTTTTCCTGGGAATCGGCTTTTCACATCTTTAATTTTGTCGCCAATACCGCTTACTCGCGCTATCAGGACATGATCCGCGACATTCAGATTGTCCAGCAAGAGCTCGAAGGCGGCTTTTTCGCTCGACAGACGGAAATCGAGGCTGCCGCCCTGGCCCTATATCGCCAATCCCCTCAGCTGGCGCGCGATTATCTGGGCACCTATTCAGTGGAACAGGGAGAAAAAACCGTTGAGCGCTGGCGGCGTCTGGGCGAGTTTTTGTTGCTCAAATATATGGACGGCAATGTCAAGGATTTTACCACCCGCGAGGTCACCCATCCCGGCTATCCAGAATGGTTCTATCGCAAGATCGTTGAGGAGAGCGGCGATCGCTACCGGGTGATCGAATAAGCGAGCACAAATCGAATTCGACGAGGTGCAGGAGATCGAAACATGCGATGGCAGGCAGCTGCGGTTCTTGGGGTGTTGCTGGCGACAACCTTCAGCGCCACCGCCCGCGAATACAGAGTCTATTTTCTCGGTGGTCAGTCCAATATGGAGGGTTACGGCAAGTTCCAGGATTTGCCGGCCGATCTGCAACAGGTGCAGGAAAACGTGTGGATTTTTCACGGCAACACCGCTCTCGATGATCAGCCAGGCGGCGGGGCAGGGATTTGGGCGCCTCTGCAGCCCGGCCACGGCGCCGGATTCGCTTTTCAAGAAGGCCGGAACCTTTATTCAGAACGCTTTGGCATCGAATTGAGCTTTGCCAAACGGTTGCAGGAATTGCAGCCGGCAGAAGGCATCGCGTTGATCAAATACGCCCGCGGCGGCTCTTCCATCGCCATCGCCGCCGCCCGCCAGTTCGGCTGCTGGGATGCCGATTACCGCGACAGCACCGCTGTCAACCAATATGACCACTTTCTCGCGACGGTGCGGCAGGCTTTTGCGATCCGCGATATCGACGGCGACGGCCAGGAGGATACGCTGGTTCCCGCCGGAATCGTGTGGATGCAGGGTGAAAGCGACGCCGACGTCGACCGGGAGGTGGCCTTTGCCTATCGTGACAATCTCAAAAGATTGATGGATCTGATCCGCGCCGCCTTGCGGGTCGATGATCTGCCGGTGGTGATCGGCCGGATCTCCGATTCGGGACGGGATACGGATGGCAGGGTTTGGAACTATGGCGAGATTGTGCGGCATGTGCAGGCGGAATTTGTCGAGCGGGATCCGGCAGCCGCTCTGGTCACCGAGACAGACGCCTATGGCTATTCAGACAAATGGCATTACGACAGCGCGGGCTTTATCGATCTGGGCAAACGGTTTGCCGAAGCCGTTTTTCGATTGCATTAGGCAGAACAACCAGGATGAAGAAGCCTTTATCGTCGCGCTTTCGGCTCGCCTGCAAGCGGAACGAGATGCTTATTCGAAGTAGCGATCTTTCCGATTCCGCGTTTCATCTTTGCCGGCTGATCCGGCTTTGCCGGAAAAGGTGATGAACGACTGCAATTTTTTGCCACAACTATCTGCAATTTCTCAGAAACTTTTTTCTTCCGGTTTCGTACGTGCATTTAGATGCTTCTCGATCATTGGGTGAAGCAGGCAAAGCACTTGCCGTTCCGGACAGTACAACCAAACTCGAACCACAACCGGAAAAACTGACGGCCAGGCAACCCTGAACCAGCTTCACAGCCAGAGCATTTGGAGGGGAGCACTTATTGGTTGAATTGGATTCGATTGATCGATCATTCTGATTTCGACGGGGAGAGAGCAGAGAATGAGACGCTGGGGTGGACTCTTTTTGATTTTTCTGGCGTTTGGATGTCAGAAAAAAACCGTGGTGCGCACCATCGATGAGTTGCCGCTGTTCCATTATCCTGTGCAGGCATCGGTGGCGGAGTGGGTTGCGAACGACACTTTGTTCATGCAATTGGCCAAACAGGTCAAAATTGATCAAGAGAAGATTCTGCGCCATTACCAAATCGAGGATTCGAGCGCGCAGAAACGGATTTACTATACCCTGTTGAACGTCGCGATGCTGGAAAAGGATCACGATCGAGTGCTCTCTTTGATCGAAAAACTGCGTTCCATCGAAAAAAAACCAGCCGACCGCATGGTTACCGGCTTGATCCTTGAGAGCATGACGCGCGCGAAAATTGCCGCCGGCGAGACGGGCGATTATCGGGAGCAGTTCCGCCGAATTTTGACCGAACAAACCGATTCCTTGCCGTGGACGGTGGTGCATAGACAAATCATCGCGCTTAAGGGAAGACTCGAGCTTTGGAACGCCAATCTGCTTTCCGGTACCTATGAAAGCCAGATTCAACCTTCAGTTGACAAGACCGGCGAACTGAGCGGCGAACAGGCCGCGATCCTGGTCAGTCTCAAAGTCTATTTGCAGGAGCTCGCCCCGCTGCAGGACGATGCGATCGCGGTCCTGGAACCTCTGATCCAATCGCATGCCTCGGACAAGCCGGATATTTGGAAAGAGCGCAGTATCGCCCTGAGCGAAAAGGATGAAGCGCAACCGATCGTCATCGGTATCTGGGATACAGGCGTTGATGCGAGTGTCTTTCCCAAACGCATGTTCATCAATCGCCGCGAAAGGGCCGATGGGCTGGACAATGACGGCAACGGATTCGTCGACGATATTCACGGAATCGCCTACAACCTGCAGGAAGACAAAAGCACGGATCTGCTGTTGCCGATTTCCTCGGAACAACGGAAAAAATTGCCGCTGATCAAGCAGGATGTCAAGGGTCTGCTCGATCTGCTCGCCGGGATCGACAGCCCGCAGAGTTCCCAACTGAAAAAGAAGATCGCCGAACTGCAAAAGCACGAGGTGCAGGTTTTTCAGGAAGAAACCAATCTGTTCGCCTTATATGTGCACGGCACGCACGTGGCCGGTATCGCCGTCAAAGACAACCCGTTTGCCCGCATTCTCATCGCGCGCGTCAGCTTTGACTATCACACGATCCAACAGCCGTTTTCAATCGAATTGGCGCAAACTTCGGCGCGAAATTATTGCGAGACCGTGCGCTATTTCCAGCTGAACGGCGTGCGGGTGGTCAATGTAAGCTGGGGACTGTCGTTCTCCGAAATCGAAAGGAATCTGGAATCGAATGGAATCGGCGGCAGCCAGCAGGAACGGCGCGAACTGGCCAGGAAAATCTTTGCCGTCTATCGGGATGGACTCTATCAGGCGTTGCAAAGTGCTCCGGAGATTCTTTTCCTCACCGCTGCCGGCAATACCAACAGCGACGTCGCCTTTGATGAATTCATCCCCTCGGCTTTTGATCTGCCCAATCTGTTGACGGTGGCGGCTGTCGATCAGGCCGGCGAACCAACTTCTTTCACCAGTTTCGGCAAAAGCGTCGATCTCTACGCCAATGGCTTTGAGATCGAAAGCACCATCCCCGGCGGCGATGTCCTGGTTTTTTCCGGCACATCGATGGCTGCGCCCCAAGTGACCAATCTGGCTGCCAAATTGCTGGCCCTCGACCCGGCCCTGACCACCGCCGATTTGCTTTCCCTGATCCTTACCGGCGCCGATCAGAAAAATGGCGGCAAGGTGCCGCTTATCAACCCTGCCGAATCGTACCGCCTGTTAAAAGAAGAACTTGCTGGCGAAAGATGAGAAAACAGCGGCTGCTAGGGTGAATAAAACGGTGTAGCAAAAGGTTCAAATCGAAAGAGAGGTATTTGAAAACTCTCTTTTTTTATCCCGAATTAAACAATTGTTTAAAACAAGTGTTTAAATCCACAATCGAATCGAGGCTGTAATGGATGCGCAAAGAGATGCGGTGCGATCTCGTCTGGTAATCGCTGCGATTGAATGTCTGGAAAAGGAGGGGATGCACGGCGTCAGGGTGCGCTCGATCGCACGGCAGGCCGGCGTCAATGCCGCCGCCATCAACTATTATTTTGGCAACAAAGAGACTTTAATCGGTCTTGCCCTGGAGCAAGCCTTGCAAGAAGCCTTTATCAACAACTCGCGCCAATGTTTTGAACAGATGGGTCTTGCACCTCTTCCGGCGTTGCGCCGATATTGCCTGGATACCCTGGAAGGCGGCTTGCGCCACCCCCGTCTGACCAAAGCCTTTTTTTCCGGAAGCGGCATAAACGAAGCGAAGCAGATTTCCATGACCCGGCGCTTTCAAACGTTGATCGACTATCTGCAAAAGCACCTGCATCCGGTTGTCGCAGCAAAGGATCGTGCGGATATGCCTCTCAGACTCATGCAACTGCTCGGTGTCGTGATCTTTGCCGCCATCGATGGCGCTCTGGTGCGCGCAACAACAGGCATCGACCTCTCAAACGATGACCAGCGGCAACGCTACATCGATCTTCTGCTGGCCCGATTTTTTCCGTCGCAGAACATTGGTGAAAAAGGTGAAAACCGATGAAAATCTGCAAATTGAAAGGCACGGTTTGGTGCTGCTTTTTCATCGCCCTGGTTTTGTTCTCCGGCAACTGCATGGCCGATGCCGAGCCGACAGGAACGATCGAGGGTCGGGTCGTTGAGGCAGAGAGCCAAACGCCCTTGCCGGGCACCAATGTTCTGGTGCTGGGAACGCCCCTGGGTGCAGCGACAGATGCAGACGGGCGATTCAGGATTGCCAGGGTACCGGTGGGCAATTGGGTGTTGCGTTTCGATTATATCGGGTACGGTTCGCTGAGCAAACCGGACATCATCGTGCGGCCGCAACGCATCACTTCCGTGCGGGTGGAGTTGCAGTCGGCCATTCTCGATGGCGAAACCGTTCGCGTGCGGGCGGGCTATTTTCCTGCAGATGCAGGCGAACAACTCAGCGCTGTGCGCTTTAGCGCCGAGGAAGTTCGGCGCGCCCCTGGCTCGGCCGGCGATGTGAGCCGGATCATGATGAGTCTGCCGGGTGTGGCCAAGATTAACGACCAAAGCAACAGCCTGATCGTGCGCGGCGGCAGTCCGATCGAAAATGTTTTTTTTCTCGACTATATCGAGATTTCCAATATCAACCATTTTCCTGTGCAGGGATCTTCGGGTGGTCCGATTGGAATCCTCAATGTCGATTTCATCGACGGTGTGCGTTTTCATACCGGCGGATTTTCCGCTCTATGGGGCGACAAGCTCTCATCGGTTATGGAACTCTATCTGCGCGAAGGCAATCGCAGCGAGTTCGACGGTCAGGTCGATCTGAATTTTGCCGGGTTTGGCGGGGTGATCGAAGGTCCCTGGGCGAACGGCAAAGGTTCACTCCTCCTATCCTTGCGACGCAGTTATCTCGATTGGTTGGTCCAAATCATCGATATGGGCACCTCCATTGCACCGCGCTATGGCGATGCACAGGGCAAAGCCGTCTTTGATTTGCATCCGAATCATCAACTCGCTGCGCTTTTCGTCGTCAGCGATGAACACAACTCGCCCGATCGTCGCACCGCCCTGGAAAATGATATGGTCTATTACGGTGTGCAGAACAACCTTCGCTATACAGCCGGGGTGAATTGGCGGGCTTTGTGGACTCGAAAGGCATTTTCGCAGACGTCGCTCTCGTTTTCCAGCAACCGATTTAATGAAGACTTTTATACCGCCAGCACCACCTCGCCGATCAGCCGGAACCGCACGGTTGAGCGCAGCGCACAGCTGCGGCAGACAACTCACCTCCGGCTGCATGACCATTTTTCCTTGGATCTCGGCTTCGATGTCAAGGCCATTGCCGATGATTGCGATCAGACCCTCTTCGATTCGATCGATATCCTGGGACAGCCGGTTGCAGCCTTGAGCTTTTCCCCCGCGATACGGGAAAGTAAACTCGGTGTTTTCCTGAATTCATCCTGGCGCTTTGCCGATGCCTGGACGCTGGAATTTGGCGTGCGCACCGATCATTTCAGCGCAACGAAGCGGACTCTTTTGGCACCGCGCGGCGCGCTGAATTGGCAGGTGGGTCCGCGGACATCCTTAAGTCTGGCGGCAGGGATCTATCACCAGACATTGCCCGGAATCTTGTTCTACCAGTCGCAGGCGTTCCGTTTGCTGCGCGATCCCCGCTCCAGGCATTTGGTTGTGGGAATTACCCACTTGCTGACCGAGAGCACGCAGCTGACGGTCGAGGCGTATGACAAACAATACGACCGTTTCCCGCTCGATCCAACTCAGCCGGGTTTGTTCGTGATCGATGAGATTGTATACGATTATGGCTTTTTCCTGAGTCACCATCAGTTGCTCGACAGCGGCCGCGCTGACGCCTGCGGAATCGAAATCATGGTGCAGAAAAAACTCGCCCGGAACATCTATGGTTTGGCCGGCGCGTCGATTTCGCGCAGCCGCTACCGCGGCTTGGATGGGATGTGGCGGCCCAGAGTCTTTGACAATCGGTTCAACTTTAGCGTTGAAGGCGGTTACAAGCCCGGCAACCGCTGGGAGTTCAGCGCGCGCTGGATCATGGCCGGCGGCAGTCCCTATACGCCCTTTGATCTGCAGGCCAGTGCTGCGCGGCAGCGAGCCGTTTTGGATGAACAGCGCATCAACCAGGCGCGCTATCCCGATTACCATTCGCTGAATGTCCGTGCCGATCGGCGCTTTCCTTTCAAGAGCTCCAATCTGGTGATCTATCTCAGCATCTGGAATGTCTATCAGCGCAAAAATGTGGCGGGCTATTTCTGGAATCCGAATCAGAACCGCATCGAACCGCTCTACCAGTGGTCGATGATGCCGATCTTCGGCCTGGAATATGAATTTTGAACCGTGCACCATTTCGCGCTGCGCGTTTCGTCTTGCCAATTGCCGCTGCCTTTGGCGGGCAATCCACGCGGCACCACCAAGGCCATTTGCATGCCGGGTTAACGGCTGCAAAGATCGAATTTTAGCAAAATTGCACTGGAAATCTTGCCGCAGATTGGGTATATTGTTGCGACATTCAGATGCTCAGGAGCGGCGGTATGGTTCAGACAGCGGTTTTGTTCGACAACGACGGTGTTTTGGTCGATTCGGAAATCCTTTTTTTTCGCGCCAGCCGGGAAATCCTGGCGGAAATCGGTCTGGATCTTTCGCTCGAAATCTATCGGCAGATTACCCTGGTTGAGGGCGGCAGTTCGATCGAGCTGGCGAACCAAAAGGGACTCGATCGTCAGGCCATCGAAGCGTTGCGGCAAAAGCGCAACCGCGTCTATGAACATTTGCTGGTTTCCGAGATGCGGATTTGCGACGGCGTTGAAGAGACCTTGCACACCCTGCATGGCCGTGTGCGCATGGGTGTGGTGAGCAGCACCTCCCGCAGCCATTTCGACTTGATCCATGCGCAGACCGGTCTGCGGCGCTATTTCGATTTTGTGCTGACGCGAGAGAACTATGAACGCCTCAAGCCCGATCCGGATCCCTATTTGACGGCAGTGCAGCGCTATGGTCTGGATTCCGGTTCCTGCTGGGTGGTCGAGGATACCGAGCGCGGGCTAAAGTCGGCGCAGGCCGCCGGACTTCCCTGTCTGGTGGTGCCGACCGATCTGAACCGCGGATCCGCTTTCAGCGGCGCCTATCGCGTTTTGTCGTCCATTCGTGAAATCCTGCCAATCGTTTTGCCGCCGGAACAAAGTTCACACAACTAAGGGATATCCATGGAAAAGCGGAGATTCGGTCGATCCGATCTGATGGTCAGCGCCATCGGCTTTGGCGCCTGGGGTATCGGCGGTCCGGCGATGGCCGGAAACACCGCGATCGGCTGGGGCCGCGTCGATGACGGCGAGTCGATGCGCGCCTTGCGCACAGCCGTCGATCGCGGGATCAACTTTATCGACACCGCCGATTTCTACGGACTGGGCCATTCCGAGTCGCTGATCGGTGAGGCGCTGAAATCGCGACCGGACGTGCTGATCGCGACCAAAGTCGGCCATCGCCTCAACGCGGACGGCAGCATCGCGCTCGATTACAGCCGCGACCATATCCTCTCTGCCTGCGAACAGAGCCTGCGGCGGTTGCAGCGGGAGCGGATCGACTATTACCAGCTCCACTCGGCCAAACTGTCGCATTTGCAGCAGGGCGATTGCATAGGAGTCATGCAGCAGCTCGTAAAAGAGGGCAAAGTGCGTTATTGGGGGCTGTCGCTCAGCACTTTTCATCCCGAGCCTGAAGGCGATTTCATGCTGCAGAACGGCCTGGGTCACGGTCTGCAGCTGGTTTACAATCTGATCAACCAGCGCGCCCGGGATCTGATCGCGCGGGCGGCGGCGGCCGGCTACGGCATTATCGCGCGCATGCCGCTGCAATTCGGTTTGTTGACCGGTAAATTCACCCGCCAAACCCGTTTTAGCGAAGATGACCACCGCCGGTTCCGACTGCCGCCGCATCTTTTGGAGCGCGCTCTCGATACGCTCGAACCGGTCTGGACTATGGCGGACGCCTATGCTGCCAGCAAAACCGGGCTGGCGCTGAGCTTTGTGCTCGCCAATCCCGGTGTTTCCACCGTCATCCCCGGCATCAAGACCGAACAACAGGCGCTCGAAAACTCCCGCAAGCCGGTCCGGCTTGCCGAGTCGGATATCGAGCAGCTTAAAGACCGTTATATCGACGAATGGGATCCCCTGCTTCGGGAGATGGAAAGAGCCGGCTAGATCCGGCGAGCAAAGTCTGTGCGCAAAGCCCCGGGAGAAGACTCGATGTCCAAATACGCTGCGTTCTGTTGGCTTGCGGTTCTCGCATGGTGTGGCTGTACACGGTTTTCATCTATTCATCCCGCCGATCAAACGGTCTACAGCAGATATGAATCCGATTTTGCTGCTGCCGGCGGCGGCCAGGCGTTTACCTCCGCCATGGATGCTTTGCTGCGGATTTACTGTTCCGCCGATTATACCATCTATCAATTCTCGCAACGCCAGACCTTGCAGCGCCACCAGCTGTCTGAAAATACTCTGAAGCGGGCCATCTCTACCACCTGGCTGACGCGCAGCGTCTACAGCACCGGAACACTGGTGGATATGCACGGTTCAGGCGTTCTGATCGTGACCTGCAACCACATTACCGATTTTGCCGACACCCTGATCAGCTATCGGCGCGACCAGACCGGTCGGCAGACACTGTATGTTGAGACGGTCTCGATCAAGGTTCGACAAACTCTCACCGCACCCAGCCTGACCGACGAGGTGGAACTGGAGGTTCTCGGTTGCGATCGGGAAAAAGACATCCTCTTGCTGGTTGGTCGTTTCAAAATATCGCCGACCAAAGAGGTGGCTGTTTTTCCCTTTCAGTTCGGCCCTGCCGGAAATCTTGAGTGGGGAACCAAAACCGCTCTGCTCGGCTTTCCCCGGGGGGTCAAGAGCGTCACCCGCGGCATGGTCTGCAATCCTGTGGTGCAAAGAGACGGCAAGTTCGTGATCGATGCGCTTTTCAACATGGGGTACAGCGGCGGACCGGTGTTGGCCACGCGCCGGGAGGGAGATGGATTCGAATGGATCGGCATGGCCCTGTCTTCAGCGGGCGAAAGCCTGTCTGTTCTTGTCCCCGAAGAAAGTTTTGGCCTGAGCGATTCTGAGGATTACCCGGGCATCGCTCGAACACATCGCCTCGACCGGATTTTCTACGGACTCTGCAACGTCGTCAGCGCAGAGGAGATTGCCCGGGTTTTTCGGCAACACCGCGACCTCTTGCGGCGAAACGGTTTTGATTTAGCCGCTGATCAGAGGTAAGCAGATTTCGATATCCTTTGAAAGAAACAGTCAACCCTATGATTGTGCGCAGAAGACAGGGAGAATCCTCATGAAATCCTGGCAGAAACCAGTTTTCGTTCTCGCTTTGGTCGTGGCGGTGCCGGTTGCGGCACAGATCGCCCAAAAACCGTTTTTCCCATCCATACCGGGTTATCAAACCTTGCTGTGTGATTTTCATCTGCACACCGTTTTCTCTGACGGTCGGGTCTGGCCGACGGTGCGAGCGGATGAAGCCTGGCGTTACGGCCTGGACGCCATCGCCATTACCGATCACATCGAATACCGGCCCTTCAAAGAAGAGTTTGCCAGCCGAGATCTGAACCGGTCTTTTGAGATCGCCGCCCGCAGTGCGGGCAATTTTCCGCTTTTGGTGATCCGAGGGATCGAAATCACCCGTTCGATGCCGCCCGGCCACCTCAACGCGATCTTTCTCTCCGACGCCAATCCTCTCGAAACCGAGACCTGGGAGGCAGCGATCGATGCCGCGGCCGAGCAGCAGGCGTTCATTTTCTGGAACCATCCCGGCTGGAAAGCGCAGCAACCCGATGGCATTCCGCGCTGGTACGATGAGCATGAAAAGATCTATCGCCAGGGAAAATTGCACGGCATCGAGATTGTCAATTACAAGAGCTATTATCCTGAAGCGCATCAGATGGCGATCGATAAAAAGCTGACCCTGCTCGGCAACACCGACGCCCACGATACGATCGGCATGACCTATGAAGAAGATTTGGGCGAAAGCCGACCCTATACGCTGGTTTTTGCTAAAGAGAAGAGCCTCGCTGCAATCAAGGAGGCGCTGTTTGCGCACCGCACCGCCGTCTATTGGCAGGAAACGCTGTATGGCGATTCGATCTATGTGGCGCCGCTGTTCTATCGATCGATCCAAATGCCCGACTCGGCGCTGGTTCTGCACGGCAAGTCGCGCAAATGGGTGGCGATCACCAACCTGGCGGATCTGGATTATCGTCTTGAGCTCGAAACGCCAGTGGAAGGCTATGTAATCTCGGAAGAGCTGGTTTTGGTCAGCGGTGCAACCGTGCCGCTGGCGATCCGGGCCTTGCGCAGCGACGTGGAAACAGAAGAAACTCTGGCGATTCGATTTCGCGTGACCAACATCCTGCCAGCGCCCGCGCAGCCGTTGCGCGTAACTCTGCAGGTGCCGGTACGGCGGCTGGCATCGCCGGATACCAAATAAGCCTGGCGCAAAAATCAAAACGGCAAACCATCGCCGTCTGATCGGTTTGACAGAACAGAGCACTCAATCGCTGGACGGAGTCCGATCGTGGAATGCAAACAGGAAAAAAACCTCGAACACTGCAATTGCAGCTATGAACCGTGTTCGCGCAAAGGTGTGTGCTGCGATTGTCTGGCCTATCATCTGCGCATCCGTGAATTGCCGGCTTGCGTTTTTCCGAACGATATCGAGGCGACCTATGACCGCTCCTTCGAGCGCTTTGCCCGCCTGGTCAGCGAAGGTCGAATCTGAACAGCCCGGTTTATCCAGCACAAGCGAGGAGAAAACCATGCACCGGAAATTTTTGTGTTTGTTATCAATTGTCGTTTTTGCTCTGTCGAGCGGTTGTCGGCGTCCGTCGGAAATCGAACGGCTCGGCCGTCTTTTTCGCGACTATGACGGGCCGAGTACGCCCGGCTCTGCGGTTCTGGTGACCGAGGCCGGTTGCCCGGTCTGGCTGGAGACCTATGGCCTGGCCAATCTGAATCCTGCGGTGCCGGTGGAGCCAAAGACCAATTTTCGCCTGGCGTCAGTGACCAAGCAGTTCACCGCCACCGCGGTGCTCCTGCTGGTGGAGGATGGCCGACTAAGGCTCGACGACAAGTTGACCGACTGGTTTGCCGATTTCCCGGCCTACGGCAAAGAGATCACCGTCGATCATCTGCTGCACCACACCTCGGGTTTGCTCGATTATGAGGAGCTGCTCGATGCCAGCAGCCGGCAATTGCTCGACAGCGATGTTCTCGACAAAATGATGCAACAGGATTCGACCTATTTTCCGCCCGGTACGCGCTATCGCTACAGCAACAGCGGTTATGCTGTGCTCGCCATGCTGGTGGAAAAGGCCGGTGCAAGGCGGTTTGCGGATTTTTTACAGCAGCGCATTTTTCAGCCGTTGGAAATGGACAGCACGCTGGCTTTTGAACAGGGCCGCACGCAGGTGCCGAAACGCGCCTATGGTTTTGCCGAACAAAACGGCGAATTCGTTTTTGCCGACCAGAGCCGCACCAGCGCTGTCCTCGGCGACGGCGGCATCTATTCCTCGGTTTACGATCTGTTTCGCTGGGTCAGGGCTTTGGATCGGGAACAGGTGTTGTCGCCGGCAATGGCCGTATATGCCGTGACGCCCGACACCTTGGCGGATGGAACCGCTACCGGTTATGGCTGCGGCTGGCGCATCGACAGCCATAATGGCCTGCAGCGCATCCACCACACCGGCCAGACCTGCGGCTTTACCACCGTTATCCAGCGATTTCCGGAAATCGAGGTCAACCTGGTCATTCTCACCAACCGCAACGAACCCATGCTGAACGATTTGGCTGACCGGGTGATGGATCTCTATTTCGAGTGCAAAGGAACGACAGCGGAGGAGCAAGATTAGAATTTCTATCGGTGGTGTCCTCACTTGGGACACCAATTGAACTCTATGCATTGACGAGGAGGAAAGATGGAAAAGAAAGCGATCTCGGAAAAAGACCTCAAATTGGCGGAGATGTGCCGCAATTGCAAGGTGTGCAGCCATGCGCGGCGCAAACAAAAGGGCATCGCCTACTGGTTTGTCAAACACATCGAAAGTGGAGTTTGTCCGGCCTGTGCCGCCTATGAACGGGTCTATGGCCGCAAGGCGCACGAACCGGAACCCGAGGGATCGAACTAGAGGAGACACATGCGACGAATCGGTGCACATGTCAGCGCTGCGGGAGGGGTTGAAAACGCGCCGCTCAATGCTGCGGCGATCGGCGCCACGGCGTTTGCCTTTTTCAGCAAGAATCAGCGCCAGTGGCTGGCCAAACCGTTAACCGATGAGCAAAACTCTGCTTTTCGGGAAAACTGTCGGGCGCAGGGATTTGCCCCCGAGCATATCCTGATCCACGACAGCTATCTGATCAATCTGGGACATCCGGAAGAGGAGGCGCTGGAAAAAGCCAGGGCCGCCTTTTTGCAGGAGCTGCAGCGCGCGGAACAGCTGGGATGCCTTCTGGTCAATTATCATCCCGGCAGTTCTTTGGGCCAGGGCAGCGAGGCCGAATGTCTGCAGCGCATCGTGCGCTCCGTCGATTGGGCGCTGGAACAGACGCATACCGCCATCGCGGTAGTGGAAAACACCGCCGGTCAGGGCCATGCGGTCGGTTACCGTTTTGAGCATCTCGCCGAGATTCTGCGGCAAAGCCGCTATCCCGAGCGGATGGGCGTTTGTCTGGACACCGCGCATCTGTGCGCGGCGGGATATGACCTCACCGCGCCGCAGGCCTATGAAAAAATTCTGCAGGAATTCGACGACACCGTTGGCTGGGCGAATCTCAGGGGCATGCACCTCAACGATTCCCGGGTGGAGTGCAACAGCCGGGTGGATCGCCATGCCAGCCTGGGCGAGGGAATTCTGGGCTGGCCGGTGTTCGAGCGCATCGCGCGAGATCCGCGCTTCGACGAAATCCCGCTTATCCTCGAAACCCCGGAACCGGAGCGCTGGCCTGCGGAAATTGCCAGACTGCTGACCTGCTAATGTGGAGGCACCAGTCCGGTCTGTGCTGCAATGCAGTGGTCTGTTTCAGTTTTAAAGAAGCAGACAGGGAGCAGGCGGCATTTGTGACTGTCGATTCTGTTTTTCGATCGATATAATGAAACGAATTTAATAGAGTTGTAGCGGAGTGTCCGGTCGTTCAACCGGACACCAGTGAAATGGATGATGCATTGATGAATGATCGAGTTTAGGAGTTCAGGATGACTACCCGTAGCAAAGCGATTCTGACCGGCGCCATGTTGATCCTGATTCTGTGGAGCGGACTGTTGCAGGTATTGGAACCAAAGGCGCACTGGTTGGCGATCGGCTTGCTGGCGTTTCTGGTTTCCCTCTGCGGCGGTTTTGTCGGCCGGCGGCTGTATCGCTTTCAGATGACTCATATCGGCACGCTTGCCGGCCTGTTCGCCGGGTTTTTGCTGCTGTTGTTGTACGCCTTTCACAGCCCATTGGCGCTCGATTCGCTGCTCAGCAATGCGATGGTTATGTGGGCGTGGACGGTCGGCGGCGGCATCGGCTCGTACCTGGCGCAGTTGTGATGAGACGACAGGCGACCGGGAGGTGTGCCCGGCGCGACCTGGAATATGTCTATTTGGGCAGCAGAATGATGAATTCCGCAAATTGACCTTCTTCCGATTCGAAGAACAATTGCCCACCGTGCTGTTGAACGATGATATCATAGCTTATCGAGAGTCCCAGGCCTGTCCCTTTGCCGGTCGGCTTGGTGGTGAAAAACGGCGTGAACAGCTTGTCGCGGATGGCCAGGGGGATGCCTTTGCCGTTGTCGCGGATGCGGATTTCCACCTTTTTGCCCAGATTGCGCGTGCGCACGGAGAGAAGCGGCATAAAATCGCCATTCTGTTCCATTTTCCTGCTGTGCACCTCGTAGCAGCCGTTGCTGATGAGGTTGAGAAAGACACGGCTGATATCCTGCGGTACAACCATCAATTTGCCCACAGAAGGATCGAAATCCGTCTCGAACTTGACATTGAAGCTGCTGTCCTGGGCGCGCATGCCGTGGTAAGCCAGATTGATGTCCTCTTCCAGCATGGCGTTGATGTCTGTCGGCTGCACTTCCCCGGCCTTGCCGCGCGAATGCTGCAGCATGCTCTTGACGATGTTGTCTGCCCTTTTGCTGTGTTCGATGATCTTGGCTGAATTTTGCCCGAGGGTATCCAGCAACTCCGCCACCTCGGCTTTTCTTGCCGGCGCTGCCTCCGCCATCTGCGCAGTCAGGACATCGCGCAGCTCGACGACCAATTCCGCGATCAGCACGGCAAAATTGTTGATGAAATTGAGGGGATTCTTGATTTCGTGGGCGATGCCGGCGGTGAGAGCCCCGAGGGCAGCCAGTTTGGACTGGGTGACCAGTTTGTCCTGTGTGGTTTTGAGTTCCTCCAGCAAAACGCCGAGCCGACGATAGGCTTCGGCGTTTTCGAGGGCGTTGGCACTGAATGCGGCCAGGTTGCGGAGCACAGTGACATCATAATCGCTGTAAGCATTTTTGCTGTAACTCTGCGCCGAGATGACGCCGACTGCCTTGTTCTTGTTCCACAAGGGCAGATAGAGGAGAGACATCGGTGCTTTTGCGCTCAGGGTGGTCGAAAGAAGCCCTGTCCATGCACCGCACTTTTTGCTGCAGTCGTTGATGACGATCTCTTGTTGTTGCTGAAAACAACGCACGGCCAGATGGTTCTTTTCCGAGAGGGCCACAGAAAAAGGCGGCAGAGGGTGGTTCATCTCGAGGATGCTGGGGAAATCGAGGCTCTTTTCTTCGGGGTTGTGCAGTCCGATGGTGAAGACCGATGCATCCATCAGGTTGTTGACGTTTTCATAGATGATCTGTATAATGTTTTCGATGGAAAGCGACGAAGTGATCTCCCGGCCGATGCGGCTGAGCTGTTCCACGTCCTCTTTTTGCGAATTCACCTGATCCAGTGCCGCTTTCAACTCGCTGTTCTGTTTTTCGATCACCCTGCTTTGTTTTGTCCGGATGAGATATCCCCGCCAAAGGATGACGGAGAGACAGATACCGAGCGCCGCCATGGTCAATCCGTTGATCTGGTTGGAAATCAGCAGTTCCGTGTTTTTCTGGGTCAGGGAAATGGCAAAATAGAAAACGATAAACGAGGAGATAAAATAAAGGACGGAAACCCGCGGCGGCAGCAACAGGACCAAACCGGTGATCAGACAGGTGATCAGATAGGGCGTGATGTTGCTGGTCACCAGCTGATCGGCAGTTGCGAGCGCGGCGCCCTCCAAAAGCAGAATCATCGCCGTGATATGGACGCAGACTTGTGCCAGGCGGCTGTATTTGGCCGGCTTGTAGGCATAAAAATAGATCAGGGTGCAGATGATCGAAAAGCTGACAAAAATCACCGCATGACAAATCCAGATCGCATGCCGCCAATGATAGGCTGCCCCGGTCTCGCTCTCTGCTTTGAGCATGAAGATGATAAAATAGAGCGCGCTGGTCGGAATGGCGATGACCGACAGATAGAGCACCCGCCGGATGTTCTCGAGGCCGATGACCGTTCGCATGATCTCCTTATCTTCCGGAGAAAGCCTGAGAGTATCGATGATGGATCTGACCCATCTTTGCAAGATTGGAGCTCTTTTACCGGGATTTGTCATTGTGGCCATTCCTTTTTGCGGGTCAAAATGGAGTATTGAATGTTTTTTGATTCGGTCAACATCGAATTTGGGTCCGCGGTGTCCCCTTTTGGGACACCGCGGAATCCGGATGATGTATAATAATCTGGAATGCAATGGAAATCAAGCCATAATTGAAATAATGGCGGCGGATTTTAAAATCCGGGTTAATTCCAGATCTTTTTCGCGAATGAATTTTGCATGAAAGACAATTATTTGCTATATTTCCTTCAACCTGGATCTTGGTCGAGCAAGTCTCCTGCCGAGCAGCGTACGCGGATCGTGCTTTCGAATTCAGCAGGGGATGGCACTGCAGCGATCCAGGAACAAAATGCAAACGAGTGGAGAAAGGCATGCTGAGCGTCTAACCAAGGGAAGAGGAGCAGGTTATGTCAGTTCTTCAGGGTTTGGATTGGTTCATTGTTTTTGCCTATTTTGCCGTCATCCTGGGACTCGCCTGGGTTGTGATGAAGCGGCAAAAGAATACGGCAGACGGCTATTTTCTCGCCGGCCGTTCGCTGGGCTGGTTCGTCGTAGGCGCTTCGATCTTTGCCTCCAACATCGGTTCCGAACATCTCGTCGGGCTGGCCGGTTCCGGCGCCACCGATGGTGTGGCCATGGCCCATTACGAGCTGCACGCCTGGTGTTTGCTGGTGCTGGGGTGGGTCATGGTGCCCTTTTACATGCGTTCCAAGATCTATACAATGCCCGAATTCCTCGAGCGCCGTTTTTCGCCTTCTGCCCGCACCTTTCTCTCTGTGGTTTCGCTGGTTGCTTATGTGTTGACAAAGATTGCGGTGGGTATTTTTGCCGGCGGCGTGGTTTTCAGCGTGCTGCTGCCGGAGCTGAATCTGTTCGGACTGGACAGTTTTTGGATCGGTTCGGTTCTGGTCATTCTGATCACCGGGCTCTATACCATTCTCGGCGGCATGACCGCAGTCGCCTATACGGAAGCCCTGCAGACCATCATCCTGATCATCGGCTCGGCGCTGGTGACCCTCTTTGGACTCAAGGCGCTGGGCGGCTGGGGCGAGTTGCGCGCCATTGCCGGACCCGAGATGTTCAATCTGTGGAAACCGCTGGTGCCGGAGGGTGTGCAGGCCACCTGGGCGCCGGTGATGGAGCCGGGTCGCATGGCCTGGTATTTCAACAACAATTATCCCTGGATCGGCATGCTCTTTTGCGCGCCGATCGTCGGCCTCTGGTACTGGTGCACGGACCAGTATATCGTCCAGCGCGCCCTGAGCGCGCCTGATGAGACCCAGGCCCGCCGCGGATCGATCGCCGCCGCGTTTTTCAAGTTGCTGCCGGTTTTCATCTTTATCATTCCCGGTATCATCGCTTTTGCGCTGGCCAAAAGCGGTCAGAATGCGACGCTGCAGGCAGCCATGATGGATGCGGAGGGCAACCTGATCCGCGACAACGCGCAAAGCGCCTTGCCCCTGATGGTGGCGCACATCCTGCCGGTCGGCGTACGCGGCATGGTGGTGGCCGGATTGCTGGCCGCCCTGATGAGCTCGTTGGCCGGGGCGTTCAACGCCTGTTCCACGCTTTTCACCATGGATTTTTACGCCCGGCTGCGGCCTAAAGTCAGCCAGGCACGGCTGGTGTGGATCGGCCGCGTCGCCACCGGTGTCATGGTGCTGATCGGATTGCTGTGGATACCGGTCATTCGCGGCGGCAGGGGATTGTACGATTACCTGCAGGGCGTGCAGGGCTATCTTGCCCCGCCGATCTTTGTTGTCTTTTTCCTCGGGATTTTCAACAAACGGCTCAATGCCAAAGGGGCGATGGCAGCTTTGATCACCGGCTTCACTCTCGGCATTGTCCGGCTGGCGGTCGACACGCCGGCAAAGCTGATCCACGGATTCAGTTACACGCAAGGATCATTTCTGTGGATATTCAACAACATATTTTTCCAGTATTACAGCATCCTGATCACCGTGGTCTGTGCGATCATCATGGTGGCGGTGAGCTATGCCACGCAAAAGCCGGACTATCGCACCATCAACGGCCTGACCTATGGCACCATGACCGCTGAACAGCGAAAAGCAACGCGGGCGAGCTGGGGCAGAGGCGATGTGATCGCCTCGGTGCTGGTGCTGGTCCTGATCTTGTGCGCGTATCTCTATTTTACGGGGTGAGTTTTTTTGGAGTGCAGCGACGCAGTCGCTGCACTCCAAAAGAGTTCGCGCTCTTTTTGGAACGTTATCTTGCAACTGATTGACATCAATTCCTTATACCGATACCGCGCAAAATATAGTCGATGCGCTCGAATGAATCTCGTTGAATTCTAGCACGTTCTGAAGTATCGATAATGCCTTCAAAGTCGGCAATCTGTTTTGGGCCAATGTGGTCTGGGGATAGAAATTTATCAGAAATCTTGTGCATTCCTTCAACCACGAGCTTGTTGCCAATATGAAATGTGATTTCTGCAATCAGATTATCCAGTCCACCAGGATAATTCAGAATGCAGAAATAGATGTCCCAGCTATCCTTTTCTTTCAACCGATCAGCAAGAGCCATTCCTTTCATCACCAGAAACGGGACGATCGCTGAAATTTTGCATAAAACTCGATCTACCCCGCCTCCAGGAAGAAGACCTTCGATGGGAACATGCACATTGCTTGAGAAAGCCAGATCGCAGCCGCGAGCTTTGCGGGCGCGCATATCCCGAATCAGCTGTGTGCGATGGGTTTTTCCGGTACCACCATATTCTCCGGAGAGGAAATCGACCTGCACGGTGATTGCGGCGCTATCAGGCTGGGCAAGATCACGATAGAAAATAAACGGCTGCTCTCTATTCTCGCGATAACCATGTTGGAGCAGGAGCGATTTCAGGCTGGCATAGGATTCTGCCGGCCAATGCGGATTGAGGGCGATATCCACGTCCAGGGTGCCGACATATCGATCGGCTGCGTCAGGAAAGAGCAGAGGAGGTGCTGAGCCGCCGATAATGACCATGTCATTCTGAAAGGCGCCGAGGATATGAATCAGCTCGATCAGCACGGAGCGGCTGGCCGCCACTTCTTTTTCGCCATAGTCTAGTTTGCTGACCACAGCGGCTCCAGAATCTTATCGAAGAGAAATTGAGCCGCCTCTTCTCCACGGCCGTGATAACTGTTAAGGTCGAGATAGAGCTGCACGGGAGAAGCGATCATTATCCCATCCACTTGTTGCACACCATAAAAAACGCCTTGATCATAGGGTGTCAGCAGCGTCACATTGGACCCGCTGTCCACCGGCTTCAAATCAAGTTCGGTGCCAATCAGTGCCACGTCTTTTTCGACATAAGCGAAGAGCTGTTTTATGCGGGTGTAGGGCGCCACGCGCGCCACGCCGGAGAAAAGCGCCATCGCATAGCGCAGGTTCCTGCTGCTGCAGACAGTTGCCAGTCCATTTTCGATCCTGCTATCCAGGCTGTAGAATTGGTCAACCTGACTTTTTTGATAGGTGTAATTTCGTTTCCAGTCCTCAAGCAAATCGCGCCAGGCGAATAGTTGTATGCCATCGCGGCCATCCCTGGCCCATTCAAGTTTGAGTAAATGCTGTTTAACTTTGAAAACCATGCCGATGCTGACACCGGCTTCTCTCGCCAAAGCCTCTGTTTTCCACGACCGACCGGGAGTCGCCAGCAGAACGCGCAGAATCCGTTCAGCCTTGGGATAGTATAGCGATTTTAATAACTTTTTTTCTGGACGGAGCTCAGAGTTGCCCTGTCGTTCGATGTAGATGTTCTGAAAACTGAGCCAGCAATTTCCGGAAAAATCGAGGTAACTAATTCCGGCTTCGCGGCACAAAGCTGCGGATTTATCGAACAGGGCGGGTGCGACAATCAGACCATAAGCATGATCCATGCGTTTCAGCCATTCGTGCATTTTGGAGATGGACTGGCGTATATAGCGCGGTTCGCCATTTCCCAGCACCTCAACGATTAAATGGATGTTCTTTCCGGAAACACCGAGCGTCACCCAATAGTCGCCGGCGGCTCGATGATCCTGACCCGCGAGTTGAATATCCACGCTGGTGAGAAACGGAATCGCCAGCAGGTTTTTGCGCAGCAGCTCTTGAAACAGTTGATCTTGTTCAATTGCTTTCATATTGAAACTCCAGCGAAGGACTTTTCCTTCCTGAATATAGGATGAAAATGTATGCAAAACAAGCTATTTTCACTAAAAAAGCAATTTTCACCGTACGGTGAAAGTATAATTATTAATGAAAACAATTGAACCAACAAGGTGAAAAAGAACAAGAAGGATTGAAATCCTGGGCAATTGCTTTGTTTTATTCGAGGTCTGTTTGCTAAATCAACTTTTAACGCAAGGCTAAATCCTCATTACAGCGACGCAGTCGCTGCAGATTGAAAGGATTCATGCTCTTTTTGGAGTGCATCGACTGTGTCGATGCATGCGGCCGCAAGCCGCAATTTTAAAATGACATGTACTCTGATTTTCTGATCGGTTCTGTGATCGTGTGGTTTGACCGGCAGGGAGAAGGGATTTTTTTAGTCATTCTGAAACCGCAATCACTCCAGCACTTCAAAACCCACCAGCGTCGCATCATCGTCATAGCTCGTTTCGCCGCAGAATTCCAGACCATGCTGGTAAATTTTTTCGAGCAGTTGGTCAATCGGCAAATCGATATATTCCTGCAACGTGACTTGTAAATGGTTCAGATCGAGCATCTCTCCCTTTTTATTGGGTGCTTCGATGATGGCATCGGTATAGATAAATATTTTATCGCCTGGTTCGAGTTGAATTTTGTTTTCGCCAAAGTTGGAAAAATCAGTGGGAAAAATGCCAATCAATGCGCCGTCGGTCGTTAATTTCTTGACTTCATTTTTGGGGGATCGCAATAAAAATCCTGGCGGATGACCAGCCTGGCTATAGGTGAGCTCCCTCTTTTGCGTGTCATAGATCAGGTAGAACATTGAGACGAATGTTCCAGTCGGCATATGGCCGAATAAAATATCATTGGTCTGCCTCAACACATCTCGGGTGGATAGAATCCCGCGAGAACTGTTTTTAAAAGTAATCGACGACATAAAAGTGAGCAGCGCGGCAGGAATGCCATGTCCTGTCACATCAGCGATAAGGATGCCGAATTTGTGTTCCGATAACTCGATAATGTCATAAAAATCGCCGCCAATCTGCGCCAGAGGCGCAAATTTCGATACGATTTTCACATGTTTGATCTGCGGCAGATTGGCAGGTAAAATGAACTCTTGTGCTCTCTTTGCCTGCTCCAGTTGAAAAATCATCTCCTTTTGAAATTTTGCCAACTCTTTGTTGGCGTTTTCCAGTTGATCCCTGGTATTCTTCAATTCCGTGATGTCCGATTGCACACCGACAAAATGCGTGGTCTTTCCGGAAGCATCCTTTAAAGGCGTGATCGAGAGCCGATTCCAGAACGGCGTGCCGTCCTTGCGATAATTCAACAGCTCCACGATGATCTCACGTTGTTTGTGAACCGCCTGTCTGATCTGATCAATCGCTCGCGGATCTGTCTCTTTTCCTTGTAAAAAGCGACAGTTTTGGCCCAAAATCTCTTCCCTGCGAAAGCCGGTTATTCGCACAAATCCTTCATTCACATAAATGATCGGATTATGCGGCAGCGCGGCATCCGTGATCACGATTCCCTCCGCCGCCACATCGGTGGCTTTCTCGATGAGACGAAGCTGGGCAGGCAATTTAAGTGATGGATTTTTATTCATATTTGCTCTTTTATAAGTTGATATCACTGGTGTCCGGTCGAACGAACGGACACCGGTGATATTCAATATAATGGTAAGATCTATTTGTTTCGTGAACCTTGTGGTTATGAATGATTCAGCTTAGAAGTTCAGTATGTGATTTTAACATTCTTTTATCGCAAAAAATTGCGTGCTTGTGGCAATGCCGTTGTTTGATCGGCGTGCGATCGGACTTGCGGGCGCCTAAAAAAATCTCTCAAAATCGACACCACTTTTCCGCTTCAAATTAGAATGGCGTGCGCGGACGCAGGCCGCAAACGATCAGATTTTACCACGAAGAGGGAAGAATTTCGAAATTCGAATTTCGAAATTTTCCCCTTCGTGGTTAATGAATTATTGCCTCGACGCAGTCGCTGCACTCCGAAAGGATAGGTGCTCTTTATGGAGTGCATCGACTGTGTCGATGCGCGCAGCTGCAGGCGGCATCAAGTGTTCGCTATCTCGGCAAAATGATCATTGCGGCAATACTGTCGCATGTCCAGATGCTTGCCTATCGCAGTCTCGACAGCAGAGGCAGCATTTCCCATTCTTTCGGGATGTTGTTCCATCTGGTTTAGACTCGATCTTAATCATTTGAAAAAAGTGTGTCTTTTATCTTGGCATTCAGCGGGTGCGCTCTTTTTATTCGCTTTTTGAACCTCGCCGGTTATTTTTTACCGAGCAGGCAAAAGATCGCGTTCTATAGATGTTTACCGATTGAATCCCTTTTAGCTAAAAAAGTGATGAGGTGGATTTTGTTTGCGCGTAAAGTCATAGAGCCCTTGAATGAATCCGTCTATAGCCGGCATCTCATCCACGTTTATAAGTTTGATTTTGAGTTCCTTGATAATTGGCGCGTGCAGATCGGCGAGGGTCTCATACCGGATCAGCAAAGCCTCGGGCCGATAGCCGATGGCCTGTATTCCCTTGAGGGTAGTGGCGGGAAGTTCAGTTAAAAAATCGTCCCATCCCCTGGCAACAGTGAGCATTTCCTGGTGCAGGATGAGTTCGCTCTCTTCATCCATGAGTATCAGCAAATAGGCAAAATAGGGTTGCTTGCCCTTTTTCTCCTGGATAGGATTCAACAGGATCTGCAGATCGAGGGACAATTGCTTCGGCGCTGCGGGCAGGGCCCTGACCTGTTCCATGAGTTCAGCATCGATATGGACGACGTATTCTTTATCCGGTGGATAAAGTGGCCTTATCTCGCTGGTCCAATGATAATCGCCCTTGATGCGCTTTGCCTTGCGGGTGAGGATTTTCTCCTCGTCTAGGCAGAGGCCGACCTGGTTTCTCAGGCTTAAATCCTTGAGAACGATGATCGTCTGTTCCAGGACGGTCTTGAGAAAGCTGATCTCATCGTTTTCCAGAAACCATGGGGCAAATCCGGGCCGAAAGCTGCGGAAAAGGGGCCATCCTCTGGCGCCCGGCGATTTGTATCCCAACTCGCGGAAGATAAAGATGTCATTCTCATCAAGTTCGCTTCGTTTTTCAAATGACAGCTGCAGATGGGGAATGCTCATGAACAGGGTTGGATTTGGCTGATTCTCTGCACTTTGCAGATCGATAAATCCGCGCAAGCCCTCATGACCGAGGTAGACGGCGATCGCATAGTGCTGTCCAATATTTCCCATGATGCTGACCGTGCCGATCTTTTTTGATTCAGGATCCTGGACGGCAAAGATCTCGGTTTCGACCATTTCACGCCATGGTTTCAGTTCTTCTATTTGTTGAGCCAATTCGTAAAGCGGCCGCCAGCGGCTGACCGATACAACGTTGGGCATAGAATAGCTCCTCCTTTGACTGAAAATAGCAGCAATGTCGCCAACCGTTATTAACTGATCCAAGTTAGATTCCCAAAAATTCCATAAAGTTTTTCGGATTGACCTCGGACCCTGTACTGTCCGGATAGGCCGATGAAAATGCGTTTGGAAGTTTCCAAATGCCCGGCTTCCACTTGAATTCAAAAGCCGAGAGCTTGCCGCCAGCCTCTTCCAGGTAATCTATTTCCTGTTGCTGATGCGTGCGCCAGAAATAGCTGTTTAAAAAAGTCCTGCTGTTTGTGTTGTTTTTCAATCGTTCACAAATCAGAAAATTCTCCCAGAGTGCACCCACATCTGCACGCAAATGGAGCGGATTGAAATTTCGAATAATGGCATTGCGGATTCCCAGATCATAAAAATAGATCTTGCGCATTTTGGATAATTCATTGCGCAAATTCCGATTGAATGGCGCAAGACGAAATATCACGAAACTCTTTTCCAGCAATTCAATATAGTGAGAGATGGTCTCCTTGCTCACGCGCAGGGTATTGGCCAGTTCGTTGTAAGAAACTTCAGAGCCAATCTGCAAGGCCAGCGCTTGCAGCATGCGTTCCAAAAGCTCTGGTTTGCGGATGTCCTGGAATTGCAGCACATCCTTATAAAGATAGCTGCTGGCCAATTCGGGCAACAGGCTCGCGGCTTCCGCCATCTTTGTGACAACTTCAGGATAAAGGCCATAGATCATCCAATGTTCCAATAACCGCTGCAGTTCAAGGGGTGTATACCGATCGGTCAATTCTCGCAGTGAAAGGGGATGCAGTTGAATCTCGTATTTTCTGCCGGTCAGGGGTTCGACGACGGCATTGGCCAGATCAAGGGAGGAGGATCCGGTGACCACAATTTGCCGCTCCGGCAGGGTATCGGCCAACAATTTTAGTGTCAAGCCAATATTTTTGACTCTCTGTGCCTCGTCGATAAAAATGATCTTTTTGCTGCCGATGAGGACCTTGAGTTGGGTCGAAGTGACATCAGCAAGGAGAGACCTGACATCCGGTTCATCACAATTCAAAAAGAGCGTTTCTTCCGTATTCAGCCCGTTGCTGATGGAGTGGATCAGTGTTGTTTTGCCCACCTGACGCGCGCCATAGATGACAATGATTTTGCCCGCGAACAACCGCTTCTCAATCCTGCCCTGAATTTCTCTCTTGATCATATTATTATCCCGGAATGATTAAATTAGGATATTATACTCTCCCAAATTAACTTAATCAGGATAATAAGCAAGCCTATTTTTTACCACCACTGGCGTTGTTTTCGCTCAGCAGTCAGGTTCGCTGCATAAGGAGTATGCGGTCCAGGCCAAGCCATCTGTGCAGCGACGCAGTCGTTGCACTCCAAAAGGGCCGCCTGTGAAAATGGCGGCCTGCAGCGACGCAGTCGTTGCACTCCAAAGGGATTTCTATTCCTCAAATCCGGCTTCATGCGCTTCTTTGAGATCCTGCGGGGAGATCGGCGGACGGGTCGGTGTGGCCAGCCGCGCCAGTTCGCGCAGCTGCTCTTCGGGGCTGTTTATGAGGCGCTTGATCTCGCTCTGATTGAGACCAGGTATCCGCATGCTCTTGAGGCGTTCCTCGACGGCGGCGGTGACGTTGTCGGGCAGGGATTCGACCTCCTGCAGAATTTTGACTCCCGCAAGAGTCGCGAGCACATTGATCGCATTCTGATGGCGGATTTGCTGGCTGAGCAGGGCGATCAAATTGACGATATTCTCCCGTTCCTGCGGATCGAAGCGGTCGACCAGGTCGTAATCCGCCACCCGGCGGTAAGCGCCGAGGATCGGTTCGAACGCCTCGATCGGGATGATGTAAAAGGTATAGCCCTGTTCGAAATAGGAGACCTCTTTGAGGTTCTTCAATTCGACGGTCGGGACCACAAAGAACGCGGTTTTGTAGATCGCCTCGCTGCTGGCGCTGTTTTTGTATTTGGTCGACGAGCTCTTGACCTGGGATTTGATATAGCTGGCCAGATTGGTCGATTTGGAGACCTTGGCATCGAAGATGATGAATTGGCCGAGAAAGTCGACCATAAAATCGGGTTTGAGCGCCGCGTCAAAGCCTTCCGGCAGATTGTTGGCGTCGTAAAAGGGGAATCCCAGGCTCTGTTTTTGGCATACTTCGCGCATCCTGGCAATCGATTCCTGTTCGTGCACCGCCCACATGCGGTCGCGCTCCTCTTCCTCGCGCAGCCGTTTTTCTTCTTCCAGCCGGATCACCCGCGCCTGTTCGTCCTGCAGCGCCTTTCTCGAATTCTCCAGATCGCGCACCATGCGCAGATGGTCGCGCGTTTGTTCTTCGCGGCCGGCTTCGAAGCGGGTGATCTGATTCTGCGCGCTGGCGAGCAGTTCCTGCACGCTTTGGTGTTTGGCGCGCAGGTCGGCGCTGAGCGACCCCAACTGTTTGTTTTCGCCCAGCAAGCGGTTCTTTTCGCCGCTTTCGCTGCGGCAGAGCTCCTCCAGCTCGGTAATCCGCGTTTTTTTCGCTTCGATGAGCGCACGGTTGGCGAGTTCGCGAAAGACGAACAAGGCCAGCAGCACGACCAGCGCGCCGATCAGCAGGTAGAGGGGCAGCCGGTCGGGTGAGGCGGCTGGAGTGCTGGACTGCGCCCAGACCGCTGCGGGTAGCAGAAGAACCGGGATTTGCCAGACCCAGGGATTCATGATTCGACTCCATTTTGGGTGAATGGATCAACCGCGAAAAATGACAAGACCTGCATCGATCCAACAGAGCAGCGCTGTCGATCGATGGTCGGGTTGTGATCAGGAACGCGGATCGCGATTTTGCCGGCAAAGTCATAAAACGCGGTCAATTCCGCGACAATGGCGCGCAGATCGGTTGCCATGGCTGGCCCTCCGAAGAAAAGCGACTTCACTGCAAGATGATAGACAATGCCGTTGAGGATTACAAAGGAAATTTGGGGATGTTCCAATTCTCGGATGTGATGTTCATCAATTAGAACCAGACAAGTATTTTTTCTCAATCTCTTCCATTTTCTCTTGAACGTGCTGCAATAAATTCTGTAAATGGTTTATCCCAATCTATAGCCGGAAAATTTGCTTTAACCAATTCAATAAAGTCGTTCTGATTCAGTGTTTCAAATGTGATATCTTTATAATAGACTTTGAATTCTATGGCCTGAACAAGTTGCTCAGCCTTTGGAATTTCCTTATCTAATAGTTTATCTATCCATCTGCGGACATCCGCTTCTGAGGGATTATTAAAAAGCTGTCCTCTCATGCAATCCGGCGGATTGTGTAGCACAAGAGGCAAGTAATACTCAACAATCAAGTTGCGTGATTCATCCAGGGCCCCTTGTAGAACATTTGCTAGCGTTTTTTGGTGTTGCTCAAGCTTTTCTTTAAATTCAGCCAATCTTTTCTCCAAGAGAGGCTTTGCGGCTTTTAGAACAAGCCTGCCATGTTCGCTACCCAGCGATTTTGTAAAATTCTGTCTTATTTCATTTAACTCGGCCTCCAACGAATCAGAGGAATATCTATCATCATTCAGGATTAAATCAAAGGTTGTGCGTAGTCGTCTTGCTACTTCCTTTGCGGCACCCAGCTCAATTAGCTTTTTGGGAATATTTATCTTGTGACGCTGAATAGCAGCGCCCTTTAAATGGATCTCAACATATTGCAAATAAGCGCTGAAAACACGAACTTGTCGCGCCAAATCAAACTGTACCGGTGGTACCTCTGTTAATGCTTTCTCAATTTTGCCGAAATGCGAAGCACTGACTGGTTCTGACATTATTTCTACGGAGTGCTCCTGAATAGCGGAATTTTGATTTTGTTCAGGAAGGTTAACAACGGCTTTGGCGTGTGACAAATTAAATCTTGACAGGGCGTCAGCAAGTTGTTGCGGTAATAAGCGCATCGCATTTATTGATTCTTTATCATACGGTTCAGGCTCCAAATATAACGCTGTGGGAGCAAATATATAGCCTGCATCATCGCTTATCAACAATCCAGTCCGCAATCCTGGCGCATGATTTATCTCAATTCCGCTTGCGCGAAGTATTGATGCTGCTTCAAGGCTGCCGAATCCCATGCGAAGAACACGTTCGTCGAAATCAAGGTAAACAGCAATGCTGCCCGATCCAAGCCTTTGTGCAGCATTCGCAATGACCCATGCTGGCTTTTTCTGTATCCCGGGTGCTGCATACAAAATAAAACGCCGAGCGCTATTGACGAGTTCGGCAATATTTTTAGAAGACAACGTGATGAATAATTGCTCCATGATCTTAAACTCCGATGGTATCACATTTCCTATCAGGTCTATTTCAATGACAATCTCTCGAGGTCTATAACCCATCAACTCACAACAGTCTCAATCCCACATTTCCTATCAGGTCTATTTCAATTGCTGGATCTCGCCGTTCCGTACTCGGGTAGTCTGTTCCGTCTCAATCCCACATTTCCTATCAGGTCTATTTCAATGGGATGAGTTCCACAGCTTCATCCGTCCCGTTCTTTTTTCGTCTCAATCCCACATTTCCTATCAGGTCTATTTCAATATTTTTTAAAAGTGGCAGCAGATACTGTCATTATCGAAACGTCTCAATCCCACATTTCCTATCAGGTCTATTTCAATGCCTCTCTGGTGTGGTTCGCTTGGTGTTATCGTTGATAAGGTCTCAATCCCACATTTCCTATCAGGTCTATTTCAATTGCTGAAGGCAAAGGGATACGATCCCACTTCGGTCGATTCCTAGTCTCAATCCCACATTTCCTATCAGGTCTATTTCAATGCGCAGATATACCAGACACAGACCTTCACGTTCTTGCAACGTCTCAATCCCACATTTCCTATCAGGTCTATTTCAATGTTACACCAAAGTTTGCATCATCAACTTTTTCCTTGTTTGTATTCGTCTCAATCCCACATTTCCTATCAGGTCTATTTCAATAAGGTCCTTGCTATTCAGGTAAAACCACTACTTGTAAAAAATGTCTCAATCCCACATTTCCTATCAGGTCTATTTCAATCAAACAACAATGCTGTTTGGTTTTTGACTACCCTTGTGACGTCTCAATCCCACATTTCCTATCAGGTCTATTTCAATAGAGCCAAGCTGGCGATATGACGAGGAGTGGCTCGACAAGGTCTCAATCCCACATTTCCTATCAGGTCTATTTCAATAGACAAATTTGTAAGAGCCCCCGAAAACCCAAAAGACTGTCTCAATCCCACATTTCCTATCAGGTCTATTTCAATAACGGTCAACGTATGACCATGGACTGGACTCGCAAGAAAGAGTCTCAATCCCACATTTCCTATCAGGTCTATTTCAATTTCCTGGGACAGAAAATGGTGTACCTGTTGTAAGCTTTTATGTCTCAATCCCACATTTCCTATCAGGTCTATTTCAATGTCACAGCAACAATAACATTCAAGCTCAGATCAACCTCGGTCTGTCTCAATCCCACATTTCCTATCAGGTCTATTTCAATAGGATCAAATAAGAGGATTATGCTTGATATTTCTCGTCAGTTGTCTCAATCCCACATTTCCTATCAGGTCTATTTCAATCTGGGATGAGCGCGTTGCAAGTGACCTTTTTTAGGAGGTCTCAATCCCACATTTCCTATCAGGTCTATTTCAATATCTCGGACCCGAAGGCGTAACTGACGGGTGGGTCAAGGAAAGTCTCAATCCCACATTTCCTATCAGGTCTATTTCAATCAAGTTTTTTACGAACTGGATGATTCCCAGCTTCGTTACGTCTCAATCCCACATTTCCTATCAGGTCTATTTCAATGTAGGAACAAAGCCAGGTGGGACTCGCCATAGAGATACAATGTCTCAATCCCACATTTCCTATCAGGTCTATTTCAATAAAATAATCTTATCAAGCATTTACAGTCTCCTGACTTTTTGTCTCAATCCCACATTTCCTATCAGGTCTATTTCAATATTCGTGGCCTGATTATGTTATATGTCATCGACCATTTGTCTCAATCCCACATTTCCTATCAGGTCTATTTCAATGTCCCTATTGTAACAATGGCGAGGTAGACGGTCATCGCTGCCCCGTCTCAATCCCACATTTCCTATCAGGTCTATTTCAATCGACTGCGGCGAATGCCAGACCTGCATTGATATGACCATGTCTCAATCCCACATTTCCTATCAGGTCTATTTCAATTCGGCCGTAAGGTTCATTGGACGGCCCATCACGGGGTTGAGTCTCAATCCCACATTTCCTATCAGGTCTATTTCAATATACCGATAACCTGCAACACAGCCGTGCCGCTTGCTGTTTTGTCTCAATCCCACATTTCCTATCAGGTCTATTTCAATAAGTATTGCGAAAGCGATGCAAGTACTCGGAGCACGGATCGTCTCAATCCCACATTTCCTATCAGGTCTATTTCAATACAGGGCGACCTTGTGACCCGTATTACTCGGGACGTGCAGTCTCAATCCCACATTTCCTATCAGGTCTATTTCAATTTGGGGCAAAAATTGATGGTAAAGCCGATACTTCCTATGACGTCTCAATCCCACATTTCCTATCAGGTCTATTTCAATCGATCCTGAAGGGCGTGGAGGTTGTCGAGGCGGAGAAGATCGGTCTCAATCCCACATTTCCTATCAGGTCTATTTCAATGCAAGAAAGAGTACGGCGGAGGATGGATCTGTTTTGCGTCTCAATCCCACATTTCCTATCAGGTCTATTTCAATTTTAAGGTTCTCGTCAGGATAGTGTGGGTAAAGCCAATTTACCCGCGACCAGAAAAATTATTGTGCGCAAATACGCGAAAGATTTAAAACCATAGGCTCTTTTCATCGCTGTTTTGATCTTGTTATTAAGACCTGCGTATTCCGGTGAAACTTGCCACCTATTCCGTTTGAAAGTTTACCACTTTATTTTCTCGAACATTCTTTAAAATAAAATTACAAGGGTGGCAGTTTTCAGCCGGAATTTCTCTTCATTTTTCTCATCGA